>JACCDX011773870.1_pt1 | contig 17373 bp, 17 predicted proteins | sample 7449681 | NCBI WGS metagenome assembly JACCDX01 (sample SAMN15323450, study PRJNA562643) | freshwater metagenome | isolation source: river surface water | place: USA:Blue River Watershed | collected 2017-08-18
GCCTTGGCTAGCCTGTCTGCTCTACGCTTAAAATTCTTTTCTAAGCCAACTAAAGTCTTTAGCTCTGCCCAACTCTTATTGAATGGGTCACTCTTCTTAAATGCATCTGGAATCTCATTAGCATCTGAGATGCTTGCTGGCACAATAAATGTTTGATCTGACATTAGTCCTCATCTCCATACTTTGCAATAGTATCTTTTGCTGCTTGCACTGCGCCAAGATCATTAAGATTTGGGATTAGCCCCTGCTTCATTCTATCCAGCTGCTCTGAGTACTCTTCTTCTGAAACCCTAGACATGCCAGGATAGAACTCTGGATGACCATCACCCTGTCCAAGATATGTAGCCTCTCTGCGAAGCTTCTCAATCTGAATACCATCTCCACGGTGTGATGGGATGTTCAAGACATTTCCGTTACCATCAGTAAATGGCTTGCCGTTTGATTTTACCCAAATATAGATGCCCCAGTCATAGTTTTTATCCAAAACTGTGATTTTTGTGTCACCAATTTGACCAGGCATTCGTGGTTGTGGCTTTTTCATAACCACTAGTATACCATACTAAACTGGAGAAATAGTAGAAGTCTTCCATGAGATACCACGATAGATCGGATATCTATATTTGTTTACCACAAGGCCGTGACCACTGTCAAAAACAACCTTGTTTGTACCAACATACCTCTTGTAAACTTGAGAAAGATCTGTATCATACGTCTTAGATGACAAAATATACAGCACATCTCTCCATTTTAGGGTTGGAGAATCCCAATAATCCCAATCAAGCGTTCCCTCATCAGAGAAAAGCACGTTAATCCACTCTCTAAATGTAATTGTTTGTGCCTGCCTACTTTGATCATACTGGTAATACGAGATATTATTAACTATAGCTGGGCCAGTTATCCTAAACTCTCCAGAGTAGTTGCTCATATCAAGCTTTCCTGTGAACTGTATACCAAGCATGTTCCAATCTGATAGGCTAATTACTGGCCTATTGGTTGGTATACCGTTAATATAAAATACCACAGCATTGTCTATTTTTCCAGCCACAGTGTCTACTGCAAAGATTCTTCCTCTAGTTCTTGAAGCATTATCTGCCTCAACGTAAATCCTAACCTGGGAGTCAACGCCCTCTATCTCAAATAGCTCCAGAGCGTTTTGTGGGAACAGTGGTTGGTCATATCTAACAGACAGCTGAATCGCATTTAGCAGATAGTCCGCAGACTTAGACTTATTGATAGACGTTGCGATACCCCTGCTAGCAGGCTGGCCATACTTGCCTCTCAGCCTAATTCCAGAATTTTTAGTTAGGAACAGATATGGAGTGCTGCCACGATAAATAGTAAATGGGTTTTTACGCTTATAGTCTAGGTAAACACCTAGCCTAGTGTATGGATACATAGATGCTCCAAATCTAGTGCCAACCATATTTGGGGCCAAGTCATCGAATGACTCTGATCCGTAAGACAGCGATCTTATATTAACCGTTTTATTGATTGTAGATGGGTTGTTCATAACTATGTGAGTCACAATTGATACATCATTTACAGATACGCTAGATGGCGGATAGATGATCATTCCATCTACTACCTCATACACAGAACTTACCCACTCGTCTCCAGGAATTACAGTGCCCTCAGATGATGCAGGAATTATTGAAGAGTAGTCTGAAAAGGTTTTTGCTATAGACCTTGTGCTGCCTGCCCCAGAGTTTGGCTGGAAGCTAATATAGGTTTTTATAATTTTTCCATCAGTATTGTAAGATAAACCACTGACTCCAGACTCTGGATATGAAACGTTAAACTGTAGGAAGTCTAGATCGTAGTAGGAATTGTTTGTCGCATCCTTAATATATTTTGCAAAATATCTAAGTGGCGAGTAGTCTTCCCAGATAGAATATGCTGAAATATCTAGATCAAATTTTTGAAGATATGTATTTGGGTACATAGCATAACTAGAATTATGAGTCATCAAACCGCTGGTATCCTGTGCAACAAAGTTTTCATCAAATAGGCTAGTGGCAGACTCCTCGTAGTTCTTTGATGTCATAAAACCAACTCTATATACTTTTCCAGCAAACTTAGACTGCAGCGTTTTGTATCCACCAACATATAGTTTAATTTGACCCAGGTCTCCGAAGATTGATGGGAGATTGGACGAAAACTTTTTAGCAAACTCTGGTATATTTATACCTACCGAAAATGGTTCATCCTCTACAACAGTATAAGAGTGAACTACTGATCTTCCTAGATTTCCATAAGACACGGCATACTCAACAGTGCTACCATTTAGGACAATCTCAAAGTAATTGCTATTGTATTCATTGTCAACCCTAAAAAGTGTTTTTGAAGTGCTAGTGCTTTGACTTGACTCAAAAACACCGTAAAATGCCTTTACAGTTTGATTTAGAATATCCAAACTTTCGAACAACATATAAACATTTGTGTTTGACCATCCTGTATTTGGGGCTAGGCTCCAAAATGCGGTACCAGAGTCTTGGTTTTCTAGGTTATCTAGCATCAGATCAGAGTATGTCTGCCTGGTAGTAGTAGTAGCTATTCCTCCAGAAACATAGGTAGCTACCACCCCAAGGGTGTTTGCTATAGTGAAACTAGAACTAGTAGTAGAAGTAACTTTTGCCCCAGATAGGTTATAAAGACTGGTGTTTTGATTATTTACTACTAGCCCAGATATATTAACAATATCTCCAATATCTAGAGAGTTTTGTCCAACAACATTAAATGTAATTTGTTGAGTAGTCGCTAAAAGCCCTGATATCTGCAATTGCTTTTGAGAAATAAAGAAGCTGGGAAGCTCATAGTTTGGAGTAGACAGGGTATTATTTAAAATAGACACATTATCAAAAGCACCCTGATCCCATTTTCCAAAATCTGGGTAAGAGTAGTTGTTGGTATATTCTGCAAATGGATAATCTATAAACACAATTGATCCACTAGCTGATGATCTAGCACTATCTGGAAAATCAACACCCTGACCATAGACAAACCGTCTTTTTGCAATAATCTCAGACACCTGATATGGGTATACAGCAATACCACTAATCTTCATTGATGATATATCTGAGTAGCTATATACTCCAATCCAGTCTTGACTTTTATCTAGCTCACTGTACTGCTCTGGAAGACTAAGGGATTCCGTCACTAAGCTAAATGAAATTACCTGCTCACCATTAATCAAAAGACTAGCAAAGTTATTAACAATTCTAATGTGCACAAGCATTGGCTTACCCCACTCAGAAACAAAGTATGATTCAGAGTATTGCCCAATTTTTAAAACAAAAAATGATCCATCAATGTATAGTCCATCATTAGATGCTACTGGACCAATTATCCTTTTTGGCTCAGATGTATTAGGATCAACTCTTAGCCATGCCTCTAGGGTTAGGTCATTATACTGACCCATCTTATTTAAAAATCCAAATCCTGGGAATACTACTGATGGGCCTGTTGGATTTGAATAAACGGTAGTGCTTGTTGATGCACCAAATACCAGAGGCATTCCAGTATTCCTAGCAAATGCAACCTTGTCTTTTACAACATAGTATGCTGGGGTATCCTGTATTCCATAGGCATTAAGCCTAATACCACCTGTCTCAGATATAGCAATACTAGGATCAAACATCTCTGACGATGCACCTAGATAGATGGCGTTAGATTCCTCTGAATACTGTCCAGCAGTTGGTGCAGAAACAAAAAAGTTATACTCTGTTCCAGGAGTCGTATCTTCATCATAGGAGATCTCTAGTGAAATAGAGACGTTATTTGACTGATATCCTACTGGGATTGTAAAGGTCTCAGATAGCAGACCCCACTGTCCAGGTGCCACTGATGTAAATGTTTTAGTTTGCTTCTGACCAGAGTACTCTAGACTTAGAGAGATATAGTTGATTGCTGGGTATTGAGCATAAAAATATGTAGAAACAGTTAGATTCCCTAAGATACCGTCTAGCTGATTAAACTTAAATAAGCTTGGACTGGACAACTTTATAATGCCAGAATTTAGGGCATACTCTTGGCCAGTAACCTTATATACCGATGAACCACGAATTGGGGAAGATAGCTCAGAAGATAGAGCCTTTGTCGCACCAGTAATAGTCCAGGTAGACAGCTCTGAATTTGTGCCAAGAAGCGACAAGTATGATATATTATCATCTAATGGCCAAAACCCTAGCGGATGTTCGCTAAAGATCTTTTCGGCATAAAGGCTTGATTGGCTAGACATAAATTCTCCTAGCCTATTTTATCACACATAAGTGTTTAATTATTTAAAACTCATTGGTGAGTGCCCCTTATTAGAGGCACCACACCTAGAGCATTCTTTTAGTTCTGCCTTAGTTACTGGACATGTAGCTAGAACAATATTTTTGTGTCCAGCTAGCTTGCAGACTAGCTTGTTTAGCGAAGAGGAACCCAATGCTGCTCCTGGGTCATACCATGAGAAATTAGATCTCTTAGTGGAACAACATCGTATGCAACCGTAATTCTTGGACCATCCCAGTCCCAGTCACCCATAGCATGCGGATGACCCATTTCTGACAAGATTGCTCTATTGTTCTTATTCTGATTAATCTTGTACTCATCAAATGCAATGTAGTGAGTCTCAGATGGCTCTGCAGAAACAGAGTAATATCCGTGGAAATTTGGAGCACCCCACGGTCCATGATCATGCCAGTCTAGCTTACCGTTCTTTGCATAATTGATATTGAACCAACCCTGTAGCATATATTGCTGCTCATCAAAATCAATCTCGTAGTAATCTGATGCCTCATGCACCATATCAGAGACTGCATCATAAAGCTTTCTCACCCCAGGGATGTGGAATTGGAATACATTGTACTCTCTCCACTTCATGGTAGATACGCTATTGGATGACTTCCAAGCCTCATCATCACGAACTTCTGTAACACCTAGGACTTCTGCCCTTTCAATTTTTTGATACCTATCAATTAAATCACTGATTAGTGCTTCTAGGTCATTGTCCAAATACCTGTCAAAAAACTTATGAGGTTGCTTTGACTGGCTAATACTACGCATTGGCTGCATATAACTTCTCCATATCTATGAATATACTAAGATTATAGCATATTAGCGTGGAGTAAAGTTAAATGGCGTAAATCCAAATGGCGTAAAGTTAAACGGCGTAAAGCTAAATGGACTAAATCCGAATGGCGTAAATCCAAATGGAGAGAAACCAAATGGCGAGAAACCGAATGGAGAAAACGCAAACGGTGAGAACGCAAATGGCGAGAATCCAAATGGGGTAAATCCAAACGGAGTGAAGCTAAACGTTGTAATGCTTGCAGAATATGCTGAAAAATCAGAGTTTCCATTAGCATTTGTTGCTCTTACACGATAAGTCTGTGATGTTCCAGCTTCTTGGTTAATGTTAATTGTTGTGCTGGCGGTAGATCCAGACTTTCCGTCATTACTCTCAACAAAATATGTTGTGATTGCCTTTCCACCATTTGCAGGAGCTGTCCAGGTAACAGTGTCATAGGTAGCTCCAGATGGGGATGTTGCGGTAGGTGCAGCTGGGGTATCTGGAACTGTTGTAACGATTAGCTGAGTCTCAGCTGATGCAGGAGATGTTCCAACTGCATTTGTTGCAGTTACGGTAATAAAAGTATCTATCCCCTGCTTAAGGTTAGTGACAGTAATTGGAGAGGAAGCCCCAGTAGCAGTTCTTGTTGGCTCTCCATTAGCAGTTGCAGTTACTGTATACGATGTTGCTGCTGGAGAGTTAGCTGGCAACTCAAAGGATACAACAGCAGCACCATTATTAAATGGCCTGTTAGTGCCCACGTCAGTTGCCGATACGTTAATCGGTGCTAATGGCTCCAAAAAGTCGTTCTGTTGCTGTGACTTTCTACCAGCTCTTTTACCTGTTGCCATATTCTAATATCTCCTTAATTATGCTGACAAGTCACCAAAGACTAGCCAAGTATTTGCTGCTCGCTTCAATAGTGTAGCAGATGACCACTGTGTGCGTAGCTTAAGTCCTGGGGTAGCATTTACAGTTACTCCACCTGCTCCAGCAATTGTTACCTGACCAGATCCAGTCTGGATGATGTCCAGAGTAGTTCCGATAGGGAAGTTTAGAGTTGCATCTGTTGGAATAGTCAGTGTGGTAGCAGTTGACTTGCTAATCTCAATGATTGTGTCACGCTCAGTTAGGTTTGATAGCGTGTAAGAATCTGTCTTTGCAGAGATTGTTGTGATAGATGGAACACCCTGCTTAGTCTGTGTTCCATCAGAGAATACTACACCAGCAACCTCAACGTTATTTACTGCTAGGTCATCAAGTGATCCCTGAGCAAAATTAATAGTTGTTGTAGGCTCATCAGTTACTCCCTTGAATACCTTCCACTTTCCAGCAGATGAGTCACGGACAATACCTGAGTGCTGATATGTTCCATCGTTGAAAGACGATACCAAACCAAGATCTACTAGATTGGCAGAGTTTCCCTCACCAATATAAATCAATGGGTCAGTAACAACTAGATCTGTTGCATTCACAGTAGTTGTTGTTCCACTAATTGTTAGATTTCCATCAACAACAAGGTTTGTTTCTACTGTTACATCACCTGTAAATGTGGCACCAGCTAGGTCTGCCTTAGCAGCAAGCGTAGTTGTTAGATCTGTGACATCAGAAATTGCATGGGTGTGGCTAGTGGCAGCCTTGCCATCAATCTGAGTCTGGATTGACGATGTTACACCATCCAGATATCCAATTTCAGTATCTGATACTCCAGTGACCTTGTCTTGCTTAGTGTCAAGCTGAGAGGTTGTAACTAGAACAGATGTATCAGCAATACCGTGTACGTTTGTAGTGTCAGCATTGTGGGTAGCAACAGCATCATCTGCATAAGTCTTTGTTGCAAGCTCTGTAGTATCAGCAATACCGTGAACATTTGTAGTCACTAGGTTGTGAGCAGCAATGTCGTCTGCAACATAGTCCTTTGTAGCTAGATCTGCAGTATCCGCAATTCCGTGGACATTCACTGTCTCTAGAGTGTGGTCATTAATAGCTGTTGAGATAGCAGCAGCTCTATCTGTCTCTTCCTGAGAGATGGCTGCATCAATAGCTGAGTTTCTATCAGAAACTTCAGTGGTGATTGCAAAGCTAACTGCATCCTCAATTGCTGCATCTCTTGCAACAACCTCTTCACCAATTGCAACCTCAATAGCTGAAGCAATAGCAGCATCACGCTCTACTACCTCAGATCCAATTGCAGCAGATACAGCATCAGAAATAGCAGCGTCTCTTAGGACTACCTCTGCATCAAATACGCCATCTACGTAGCCCTTAGTGGCAGCCTGTAGGTCAGCTGTTGGATCTGCATTAAGAATTAGATCACCAGTCATGGTGTCTCCAGACTTAGATACCTGACCTGCAAGGAAGTCTGGGTTATCTCCAATAGCTGCAGCTAGCTCATTAAGGGTATTTAGAACTTCTGGGGCACCATCAATAACATTGCCAAGCTGGCTTAGTGGTACATTACCAGTAGAGTCCAGGGTTGCTACACCATCAGGTTCGCCCTTTTCTGCTAGAGGAAGGTAATCATCTAGGCTTGAGCCTAGGCCATCTAGTGTTTGAAAGTAGGATAGGTCAGCCCAAGCGTTAAGACCATCACCAATCTTAAAAGAGTTCGTGTCAGTTTCATAACCGATCTCACCAACTGCCAGAATTGGGTTAACTAGGGTCCACTCTGCTGCAGTACCCCTGCGTTGCTGCATTCTTGTTGCCATATCTATTTTCTCCTAATGGGGGCTACCCATACTCATCTAAGGTATATTATACCTGGTTTTTTAGTTATAATTATCAACTACGAGACCACCATCAAGTAGTTGATTCCATGATGTTGTATCTGCAGAGCCACCATCCAGAGGCATGCTCTGTGGGCTATATAGAGTTCCAGCATCAGTAAAAATTGTTACAATCAGACCATTTCCATCAATAGAAGTGTCGTGAATGTGCTGTGGGATATTTTGTGTATCAGAAATTGTTGCAATAGTCATCCATACTCCGTTATAGTGTACGTTGACTCGCTGTAGTACCTCATCAAACCATAGCTGGCCATTGATAGGATCAGAAGGTGGAGTAGAGGCTACAGGAACACTTCCTCCAAGGGCATCTACGTATGCCTTGTTAGCAAGGTGAGTTGGTGCAGTTGGGGCACCAGTAACTGATACTGGTCCTCCAAAAACTGCTCCTTCTGCAACCTGCAAGCCATATTTGACCTTGAAGTCTTTATTCACTGTAGCCATCTACTACCATCTCCTATAATTTGTTTTTTACTAGACTAGCAAAGTTCCAACAACAGTTACTACAGAGCTATTGTTAGCAGTTGTTACTAGTAGTTGAACATCTGTTCCATTGATTCCAGCAGAAATTGTGGAAGCTGAACCATTTGTTCCAACGATTGCATATTCAGTAATAGCAATGTTGTTGCTTGTGTCTAGAGTAAGGATTACCTTGGATACCTCTGTGTGGCTTCCATAGGCTACCTTAACCAAGAACTCTGCAGAACGGTAATCAGCTGCTGTCCAAGAGTATGCTACTGCTTGGCTAGCTACTGCTACCTCCTGGGTTGCTGCAACCTGAGTTGCTACAGAGTTAATATCAATCTCTGTAAAGTTTGGAACTACAGCTTCAAGGGCAGATACTGCACGAGAATCAGTGAAGTATAGGTTAGAAGAACCTTCTTCAAGATCATCAGTTGTAGAGTCTGCTACACCATTCTCAGCAGTAATCGTTAGACCACTTCCATCACCAGTAATGCTGATGTTTGTCTGAGTTGCTCCAGTTAGCAAGCTAGCTGCATCTGCAAGTGCACGTTGAGATGTGTAGTAAAGGTTATTTACACCCTCATCTAGATCATCAGTTGTAGAATCATCTACACCATTCTCTGCTGTAATTGTCAGACCGCCATTTCCAGTACCTGTAATGGTAATGTTTGTAAGCGTTGCAGTTGTTAGCAAGGCTGCTGCAGAGTCTTTTGCACGAGCGTCTGTAAAGTACAGGTTGTCGCCTTCAGCAACATCATCTGTTGTAAGGTTGTCAACTGCTGAATTTACAGATGAAATTTCTGTATCAACGTATGCCTTGGTAGCTGCATCCTGAGCAGATGTTGGATCTGCAAGATTAACAACCTTAAAGCTAGCTGCGTCCAGGTCAGCACCTAGGTCTACGTTAGTTCCAAGAACCTTGTTAGACAGTGTCTGCTGGTCAGAAGTACCAACGATATCTCCAGATACACCGTGAGTAGATGTGAGTAGTGAGTGTGCATCAATCTCATCATCAACGTAGGTCTTAGTTGCAGTAACATCAGTATCAATTGAGAACTCATTGCCAGTTAGGCTTAGACCATTTCCAGCAATGTATGTTCCAGCACCAGAGAACTGGTCCCACTCTTGGTCTGCAAAGCTAGCCACATAGTGGTTTACCTGAATCCAAGAAGTTGAACCATATGTGGTACCTTCCATAACGAATACTGCAGCACCGTGAAGTTCAGCATCCGAATCAGCGTCAGCAGCCCTTACTAGGGTATAGTTTCCACCAGATACGGTGTACTCATAGATACCGTTTTCTGTTGCGGTTGTCTGTCCAGTAAGTAGCAAGCGGTATCCAACGTCGCCTGAATCTAGAGCAGCGTGACCATCAACAACTAGTGTGCCATCTGTTCCAGTTAGAGGAACATTCGCATCTGCAAACAGGTTAACTGCTGCTTTCCAAGTAACTCCAGCAGATAGTCCATCAACATACTGCTTGGTAACTGCATCAGTTCCGTTTTGTGGAGTTGCCAGACCTGTAATGGTAAAGCCATCAGCATCTAGATTAGCAGATAGTGTAGTTCCAGATCCAAGTGCCTTGTTTGTTAGCTCCTGTACATCTGAAGTTCCAACGACGTTACCAGTTACTCCGTGAACACCAGTGGTTAGGTCAGAGTGATTATCAACTGCAGTTGCAACATCTGTATCTGTAGCTACAACGTTTCCGTCAATTTCAATCTGGGTTCCATTGAACTGTAGACCATTTCCAAGGTTTGCAGAAATAACTCCAGTATTTGCATTGTAAGCAATACCGTCACCCTCTGAGACAGCTGCACGAGCACGTGCATCTGTGTAGTACAGGTTAGTTGTACCTTCAGAAAGCTCATCAGTGTTTACTGGAACACCATCAACAGCATTTGCTACTGCAGTGTCAGTGTATGCATTAGCATCAGCAATAGCTTCGGCCTTTGCATTAAAGATTCTATCGTATACTGTATTTCCTGCAGTTCCATCAACAGTTGCATCACCAATGTGAGCATCAAGTGTGGACTCAACAACAACCTCATTGCCTGTGTCAATAGACCCTACGTATACGTTATTACCAATACCGCTTGTTGCAAGAAGGATGTCTCCACCAACATTGACCCTAAAGTCATCAATTGCGTCAACCCTAACATCATCAGCACTTAGTCGAATGTCTTCGCCTTCAGCTGCCGTAATTGCAAGTTCATCTCCACTAGCAGTATTGATAGTTCCCATAGAACCAACTTCTAGTGTGTCTACGGTAACTGTAGTTGCTGAGAATGAGCCATTTGAGTCACGCTTTACAACTGTATCTGGTGTGTTGTCTGAAGTAGCAGTACCACCGATTAGATTAACAATGTAATCTACGTCAGCCTGCTTCTTTGTAAGAATATCATAATTGTTGATGGTACCAGTGGTGCCCTCAACAATCAGACCACTTTTAATTTTGAAGTCTTTTACGACTGTTGCCATTTTTATATCTCCTTGTGTTATGCCTTAAGTCCCATACGTGCGTAACGTACGGTGACTGGCTTAATAGCAGGATCTGGGGTAATTGTAAGTGCTACAGTTGCTCCATTCCTAGAGACACTAATGGTGCCCATATTCCCATCATTGTCTATTGTTCCGTATTCTGTAACGGAAACATTTTCTCCGTCTACCAATACGGTTAACTCTGTGGCATAAAACTTATTGTCTCCATTTGTAGTCTTAGAAACAGAAACAATATACTTAACCATTCTCCAAATAGATGCATCAAAGCTATCTACGACTGTTGGGTTTTCAATACCAGAAATAGTGTTTTCGTTATTACCCATTGTACCCAGATCGGTTGACTGGGCAGTTAGGGTATCAATGAGATCAGTGTAGTCTTCCTGAGAAGGACGATCTCCTGTTTCAAAACGTGTTTTAACATAAGGGATAGAGACTCTTGCCATGTCTTAATTATACAGGCATTTTAATAATGCTAAAGAATATAGTTATTGTAACCAACAATTGCTATGCCAATTGGGGGAACATTATTTGGCCCATAGCCAGGCACCATAATGTTAGTAAATCTAATCCTAAATGGAAGCTCGTCAAAGATTACAACAGACCTTTGGTTATCTACGATGGATGACCTTGAATAGTTATCTGTCTTTACCCAAACCGTTGACAGATAGTTCTTATCTGTTAGTTTAGCTGTTGCCATTACGCAGTTACATCCTCAAGAACTACTACGCTACCCTGAGCAACCGTCCAAACAATCTGATCTTGTGGCAAGGACAACTCAATATCAAAAATATCTCCAGTCTGCAGCGTCTCAGATTCTGATGCTGCTAGGAATACAGTAAACTCTCCTGGCTTATCGTCAGCATCTTGAAATGGAGATAGTTCAAGTACTAGTGTGGCATTGTCAGTTATGGTACCAAGATCAGTGGCACTGTTTGGTCTTTTTACCTGCATGGCAATAGTCCAGTCTGGGATATTTAGTGGCTGCTTTGAGTCATCAGTTACATAAACCCTAAAAGATGCAGTGTCTCCACGAACGATAGTCCACTGGACGACTGGTGGCTTATTGCCAATGTCATAAAAAGATGAAGAGCCTCTTAGGATTGCCATGTTTTAATTATAACACAATAAAATCTTGCCTAAGAGACTAAAAAGTGGTATAATTTTACCCAACACCCTTCAACAAGGTGTTTTTGTGCTTTTATAGGAGGTGCAGTATGAAAAGACTCGCAACAGTAAGCACTTTAACGTTGGTTTTAGTTAGTTGCTCCGCAGCTACCATGGCAGATACCCCTGTCATCTCACAAACTAGTCAAAGTTTTTTAAGTAACACCAGACAGGTTTCATCAGTTATTGGGTATGCAAAAACTCAAACATTTTTGGAAAAGCAAGCAGAAATAGCTTTTATTGAAAAGCTTAATGAAATGGAAAAGCAAAAGGCATTAATAGCAAATGAAGAAGCTATTAAGCATCAGATATCTGAATTAAAAAATCATGTTGGAAAAACTTGGTATGTATTTAGTGGATCTCAGCCTTCTGGATGGGATTGCTCTGGAATGACAAGATGGTTCTATGGCGAACTAGGAATTGATATCCCTCACTCTGCATCCAAGCAGGGTAATACTGTAGGGTGGCATGTAGAAACCCCAAAGCCTGGAGACATTGTAGCTTTTAGTCATATGAACTCTGAAAAGTATTATCATGTTGGAATCTATATTGGAAACAATAAGATTATCCATGCTGGCTTTAGAAAAGGAACAAAGACTGAGATAATCTCTCTTGACTCTCCATCATTTAAAAATAGTGAAATATCTTTTGTAAGGGTTATAAACAACTAATGAAATTATTTGCAATACTATCAGCTACAACTCTTGTTACTACACTTGGTGCTACAAATGTATCACATACTGATACAAATATAGATTTTCAGACACTAACTGTACCAAACTATTCTATTAGCTTTGATCGTGGAGGCTATGAAATTATTGAGCTTGAGTATGATAAGTCAACCATTCTAAGTGATGAAGAAATTATTGAAATACTAAAGCTTGCTGGATTCCGTGGCAGTGAGCTAAAGATGGCATGGGCCGTAGCGGTCAAAGAATCAACTTTAAGACCATTTGCGCATAATAAGTCAAGTAACTGTTATGGACTATTTCAAATCAATATGAGTGGCTCTATGGGGCCAAACAGACGTGATAAGTACAACCTTGTTTCTAATGATGATCTATTTAATCCACTAACAAATGCAAAGGTTGCATATCAAATGTCAAATGGTGGAAAGAACTGGTCTTCCTGGTCTACAGATAAAACTGCACTAAAGATTTTATCTGAGTTTCCTGGTTAGCCTGTAATATCAGTCCATTGAGATGTAGATCCGTCATACCTCTTAAAGCTTGAAATGTTTACCCACTGAGAGGTTGCTGAGTCATACCTCTTAAAAACTGTAGTGTCTGACCATGCAGACCCATTATACCTAGCACCTGGTCCAGATAATGTAGTCGCAGCTATTTGAGGAACGGTGCTGGTTCCTGTAGATGTTGTAACACTAACTCCAAGCGTATACTGAGTATTCTGGGATAGCCCAGTAAAATCATAGCTAGTTGCACTAGCCGAAACATTTGAAGCATGAACTTGACCATTTAGATATACAGTGTATGAAGTTGCTCCAGATACCGCTGACCAATTAAGTCTAATAGATGATCTAGTTATATTTGATGCAGACAAATTTGTTGGTGGGTTAGGAGGAAGCGGTGTTGGTGTAAATCCAAAAGGTGTAAATCCAAATGGAGTAAAACCAAAAGGAGTAAACCCGAAAGGTGTAAATCCAAAAGGTGTAAATCCAAAAGGCGTGAAACCAAAAGGAGTAAAGCTAAATGGTGTAGATACTGTTGGTAGAGTAACAGTCATTTCCACTGTAGCATTGTTTGGAACAAAGCTTGCGTCAGCTGGGGCATCAATGGTTGCAACTAGCCTAATTGACTTGCTACCTGTATATGCTGGGCTGCTCCAAGTTCCCTGACCAACAAGCAGAGACGAGTTTTTTGCAATTGATCTCTGAACGCTATTATTGATAATAACTGTATTTGGACTAGCATTAGTTTCCTGAGCTACACAGTTAATTGTCCAGTTAGAGAAATTATTATTTGTTGAATATAGGGTTACACGAATAGCTAGAGATCCAGTGCCATTTGTATCACTAATAGTTCCTGCTGCAGTTATCACAGCATAAAAACCATTAGAATCTGTAGGACCAGTGCTTATTGCATCTATGTATGCCATCTAGCATCACCAGAACCAGAGATCGCCATCAACCATTCCAGAAGTGGGCTGTGTAGACTGTACCCAAATCTGCCTTCCAGTCTGCGTCCCTGCATGCTGCCATCTATCATTCATCTGTGTCTGCACCGATGATGTAGTTCCAGATAGATATCCTAGCTCTGTTGATGTTGTAGCAGAGACTGCAACCTTTCCTGCATCATTAGCTATAACTGCTCTATTAACCGTAAGGTCTGTAGATGTAATAGTAGTGGCTGCGCCAGTTATGGTTGCCTGCTTTCCAGCAATTACTGGATCTAAATAGGTCTTAGTGTAGTACCTGTCATCATGTGTGTGGGTTGACTCAGACAGCCTTACCCAGCTTGACCAGGCAGTATCAAAAATTCTTGTATAGGTAAATACCAAAGTTTGGCTAACGTACATTAGATATGTTTGGTACACAAGACCTGAGTCTGCCGTTACAGACAACAGTCCTTTGTAAGCCAAGCTTTCATATTGTGGATAGTTGGATCCAGATCGTGCATCAGTATTGCTATCCTGGTTATAGAATCCACTAGTAGTAATTGAGTTTAGGTCTACTGATCCTGCCAAGGCTGTTGGTGCTGGAGCACTAACATTTTCAATTGCATTCTCAAGATCAATTAGGTGTTTTGCAAGTCCAGACGTAATGGCCTCTGTTGAACCTGGGGCATCCTCAGTTCCATAGTGATAAAGTCGCAAAGCAGTCTGAATATTAGCAGCATCTGCTAGAGCAGGTATTTTAGTATTAAAGGGGTCTATATTCCCTAATGCGGAGCCATCAATATTTTCAGCCAAGATTCATCACCACTTAGATTATAGCATACTAGGATTCTGCAATTCCCAACATTATACTAATAGTTTTTAGGCCAGCAAGCGGTATCCAGCCTAATGATTGATCAAGCTCCATAGCAGCAATACTTATTGGAACAGTTACTAAGTTATTGACTAAATCAACAGAAATGTTTCCAGGAATCACCATTGATGATATTGGCTTTCCGTTATAAACTTCATATGTAATATTTGCTTGAGTAATAAAGGCTTGATTTCTTTGTTCTTGAGGAAGTGCTGCCAATATACCTGCCACATCAGCACTTACAGGAAGAACGAGGTTGTCTAGCTGTGCATAGCCAAGAGTTGGCAAAAGCCCAATTGCTGAACCTGGCACAAAAGTCTTATCCTGTTTAAAAATTGCGAAATCTGGTGCAAGTCTTAGCCCAGGAACCCACAGATTAGTGTTTAGCTCTGGCACAAAAACAAACTGGTATGCATCTAGGTAGCCTGCATCATCTGGATCAATGTTAATAGCAAAATCAAAAAGCTGTGGAGGATTTGGAAAGTATAATGTATTAATATTACCTGGGACATTTGGATCACCATATGTAAGATAAAAGTTTGTGCCTCTAGCTCCACTAGAACCAAAGTCTACCTTTACCATTACTGATGCTGGGCCACCAAGTAACTCTAGGCTTTCAGTCATTATATCACCGTGATCAATAGGTCAACGATGTGCTGTCCAGATAGGGATGCCCAAGTTCCTGCCACTGGATTAAACTCTGCAGCACTAACTGTTATTGGAAGAATCTGCATTCCTGTAACTGGGTCAAATGAGAATCCGTTATCAATAACCTGTCCATTCTCAATAACAACTGATGGAATTGAAATGGCTGATGCTACTGGCATATCATTGATTACTGTATGCTGAATATTAAAGTTATTGGTAGTATAAGTTCCAACAGCAAATAGAGATACGACATCAATAACATTGATATTAATAACTGCCTGACCATTTACAAAATTTGCTACAGGATTTGTTAGAAATGTATTTGGCACTAGCCTCAAAAGACGTACCCACTGGTTTACACCACTCTGATTTAAGTATTGATAAAGATATAAATATTCTGGATCATCTAGTGCCAAATTGATAAACATATCAAAAATTTTTGGAGATAGTGGAATATAGGTGTTAGGAGAATTTGGATTTCCAGAACCAACAAAGATGTTGCTACCACGTTCTCCAGAATCACCAAAGCTTACAGAAACATCTCTTTTTGTTGGTCCACCTAAAACGGTAACTTCGCTTAAATCAACATAGGTATCAACCATGTTACATCACTCCAGAAATATGGTCCGTAACCGTGATATTTCCAGTAAGGATGGTATAAATATAGTCATATGGTGATGAGGAGTTCTTAATCTCAACGTCATAAACATATGTAGAGTTTGGTAGGAGATAAAGTCCTACTACTGGTGGAATAGCACAAGTAATATACGTCTTATCAGCAGATACCGTTGCAGCTCCAGAATATACTGATGCTGTCTTAAACTGAACTGATCCAGATGTTGTGTGGTTTGCACTAACTACAAACTTCGTTCCATCTGTAATTGATGTGATAATAACATCATCAGCAAAATCTCCAGTGCCAGATGCCAGCACAATCTTTTGTCCAACTGATAGCTGAGATGTAGATCCTGTAGTAAGGGTAACATCTGAAGATCCTGAAGTTAGGGTAGCTGTAAATACTGTAGATCCAATACTTCCAGTTCCTCGTGCACTTGCAATAGTAAATTTTACGTGATCAGATGGCGAGTCGCTAAATGAAGTTAGGTCAAAGCTTGCACCTGACGATGTTTTGGGGTAGATTCTAAACTCGTAGGTGTCGCCACGATAATATGAAATGTTAAAGGTACCTGGAAATGCCATAGTGTTTATTATAGCACGTTAGAAGACAGAAATTGTTATACTTTTAATTTTGGCTGCTGCAGGCATATCAGTTCTTATTTGTGGGACTACGCCAGATATCTTATCCTTGTAACTTTCTACACTCAGGTACTGCGTTATAGAAAAGTTATAATCGTATTGATACTTAAGTGATGCTACAAAGCTTGTGACATCATATCCTGTATCTGGGAAAAATGATCTAATCCAAACTTCTGTATTGGGTGAGAATGTAGATATCTCAAAGTCATAGGTTATTAATAGCTGAGTCCCTAAACTTAGACCCTTAAGATTAATACGCTTTGAGTTTTCGTTATAAAGCCCAACTGCATTTTTAGGCAAATACGATTCCTCAGCCTTAGTTCCAGACGCATGTATGGTTACCCATCCATCTGTGCCCCTTTCAGCACCTAGCATGAATGACTTGTCTGGAATTCCATAGTATCTAGCCCATCCGACTTGCTGATTGTATACACCAATGTAGCTTTCGCCATCTTTACCTGGCAGCCCTCTCTCTCCCCTAGGTCCTGGGTCACCCTTGTCACCCTTTGGAC
>JACCDX011230729.1_pt1 | contig 17369 bp, 19 predicted proteins | sample 7449681 | NCBI WGS metagenome assembly JACCDX01 (sample SAMN15323450, study PRJNA562643) | freshwater metagenome | isolation source: river surface water | place: USA:Blue River Watershed | collected 2017-08-18
AAATAATTTGCTATTTTTGCAACCCCACGGGCGCTTATAGAGGGGTGTCCGAGTGGTTTAAGGAGCACGCTTGGAAAGCGTGTGTAGGTCTCAAGCTTACCGAGGGTTCGAATCCCTTCCCCTCTACAATAATAAATCCTTATCTACTGGTTACTAGGTAGTTAAGGATTTTTGTTTTTGCTATTAGTCCACATTTAGCCCACATTTGTTCTAATTCTCTATTATTGCAATTTGAAAAATGAAGGAATAGGGAATTTTTTTCTTTGTAAGAAAGAAGAGGTGTACTCACTCCCCGCTAAATATGTCCTTTTAGCTTCTAATCTGGTTTGCTTACAGTTTTATATATATAGCTTTAATATTAGGAATTGAATATGTTTCGAATTTAGCGAAGTGGGAGGATTTTGTCACAAATTTGATTTCGAATCACAAAATTATCACTTTTGCCAAACCCGTGTTATAGGGCGTTTTGTCACTTTTTATCTTTTTCAGCAGTGGTGGACTGACCGCTACCATTTCCATGTGTAGAACCTTGTCCCTGATTTGGATTTGGAACAGGAATGTTTCTTCCTTCTTTAATTAACTCTTGTCCGCCCTGATTTTGTTCATTCGGCTTAGGGTTGTTTCGTTTACTCATTTTTTATTCTCTTTTTTTGTTGTGTCTTTTTTCTGAGTAGGAGGGACTGGAATTGTCCTGCCGAATTTTTCCTTTTTTGTTTCAGACTGTTGTGTCTGCTTGTTATTACTTTTTGCCATATTCACTGTATTTATTGATGAAAATATTACGATTGAGCTAATGCCAAGAATTAGAAAGGCAACAGTTATCCAATTTATGCAATCAATTTTGCCATTTCTTTTCTTGATTTTTAAAATTACGGTTCTATCTTTTTTGTCAAATTCGTCCCTAGAGATTTTAATAAAGTGTTTTGAAATTAAATGTGAAACTAGATTTAAACCTAAAGTAATTGTTAAAAGAGTCCAACCAATAACTAAAAAATATGAGTGGTCAGCATTTTCTAACGTAACAATCTTTTCTATAAATGCGAGTGAAAGTCCTAAAGCACCAGCACTGATATAAGTCAGATTTTTCTCGAAGTCGTTTTCCGAATTCTCAATTGCTTTTTGAAAAGTTTCTCTGTCCATTTCTTCTTTATTTTTTTCCATTGTCATTGCGTCTACTAAAATGCCCCATAACGGTTTGCGGGTTTAAGAATTTTGCGATTTCGGAACACATAACTTTCAAGCCACCACAAATGTAGATGCGAGGCATAATGTTCAATTAACCAATGAACCCGCTTTTTTGCAAAATGCCTGTTATGCCCAGTTTTTCTATTCAATGTATGTAACTTCAAAACTTTTCGGTGTTTCGTCTTTGTCAAAAATAAAGTTGAAATATACATTTACTTCTCTGTCCGCACTACCATAGTAAGGGAACTTGTCGTCACCAGGGTCTCTAACTGAATTGTAGCTATACAGTTCTAATGTAACATTCAGAGTTAGTTTACCTGAAATTATTGCATATTCTTTTATAACGTCTATCTCAATGTCATCACAGTCATACCATTCAAGTTCATCAACGTCAACATAACCACCAAAAACATTACCGCTTACTCTGTCGTCAACAAAGGAACTTGGGTCAGCGTTTTCAAATTTTCTTCTTACTTCATCATAAACTTTGTCAGTTTCCTTATTAAATAGCAAATCAAAAACATATTTGTCGTTGATTAATTGTTTGTCTATCCATTGTTGGAACTCAATAAGTGGCTTATCAATAGTGTCTTTGTTTGCTTTGTAGAAGTCATCAATTATGATATGAACTTCAAATTTGTCGTAATCATTTTTTAACTCGGGATGCAACTTTCCATCGTTGTCCGTAAAATCTTTTTTGTTGTTAGAAATTAGGTGACAGTTTTCTAGTCCTTTTGATTTAGCATATTTAAAATAGGTAGTCCATATCACAGCATCTTTAAATTCGCTTCGATTGTCTGTGAAAGGTTTTTTACGTTCAATTGCTCTGTCAAGTAGGTCGCTAAACATACTTTCATCTGTCGGTAGCTTGATGACATTTTTGTTTTTAAAAAGCTCTTCGTAATACTTGTCAAAATCTTCTAAGTATTGGTCTTTGGTCGGTGTTGGAATATCTTGATGTCTGTGTGTTAGTTTTTTTATATTGCCGTTTGCTGAATTAATGGCTGAGAACTCTTTGTCTAATTGCTTTTCAAAGTTTCGTTTTAATTCTCTTAGAACAACGTCAGCAATATAAACTCTTACTCGTCCGCCTTTGGCAGCTTCTAAAAGTTGTCTCGGAAAGTTTCTTTTCCAAAAAGGGTCAGTATAAACTACTGATGTGTCTATGAATATATCCATTTGTTTGTCGTCTTAAAATTGGGCATAACTCATTTATACACGAAACGAACTTTCACATAGCCTCCCACTTTGGTATATTTTAGCGAAGGTTTGTTTCGTTTTATTTCATAAAATTTACGATTTAATTTATAGATCATCAAATGGATTCTTTATTTGTTGAAAGCTTTAATGAGCTTAATGCGGTAAATACTAAGCTAATTACTTCTATCACCCAATTATTATTACCCCCACCTTACAAAATGTTCAAATTTTAAAATTTTCTTGTGTATCCCCCCATAACGTCTATTCCAGACTGCAACCCCTCCCAGGTCTTGGGCAGGCGGGTGTCTGTCCCTGGGTCAATTCTGGCCTATCATTTTTCACATTCTTAATTATTAACGTTATGGTAATTGTATCAGATTACATCGAGAAGGTCAACTCATCTAATGGCCAAACATTTGTTCTTCTTGAGCTTTCAGGAGGATTAGAACTCGTTCAATCTCAGAACACGGGTAAGTTCTATGCTACCAGTCGAAAGTGCAGGATTCCTTCCACTTTCTCAGCTGATGTAGCTAAACTGATGATTGGTCAGCAGATTGAAGGGGATATTGTACGGATTGAATCAGATCCTTATGAATACACCAACAAAACGACGGGTGAAGTGATTACACTTGCTCACAGCTATGCTTACAGACCAAAAGGAAGTATGGAGCTACTTGGTGAATCTCGACTTGAAGTGGTTGAGGAGAAGATTAATCAAAACAGTTATAAGCTAGCTATCTAATCAAGTTAGTTATTTCTTCGCATTAAGGGGTGTAGCAAGTTGCTATGCCCCTTTTTTCATTTATACCTAAACTACATATGTTATGGAATTTCAAACTGCCCAAAGAAAACGGGCTAAAATTAAGATGGCTATACAGGGTCATAGTGGTAGTGGTAAAACATATTCTGCCCTGCTTGTTGCTCATGGATTATGTCAATCTTGGGAAAAGGTGGCTGTCATAGATACAGAGAATGAATCATCCCATCTATACGCTAATCTAGGAGGTTACAAGGTGTTAAGCATTTCAGCACCATTCGAACCAGAGAAATACATTGAAGCCATTGATTTCTGTGTGGCATCAGGTATAGAAGTGGTTGTTATAGATTCTATAACTCACGAATGGGAATGCCTGCTTGATTACCACGGTTCTTTATCAGGTAATTCATTCACCAATTGGAACAAGGTTACACCGCGGCACAATTCATTTGTTCAGAAGATCCTGCAAGCACCTGTTCACATCATTGCTACGGTTAGAACCAAACAAGACTACGTACTAACTGAGAAGAATGGTAAAACCATTCCTGAGAAGGTAGGACTTAAATCTGTGCAGCGTGATGGATTAGATTACGAGTTTACACTCGTGTTTGATTTAGATAACAAGAACCTGGCACATGCTAGTAAAGATCGTACAGGATTGTTCTTTGGAAAACCTGAACATAAGCTTACCGCTACGACAGGAAATATCATCTCTAAATGGTGTATGGAGGAGTTAGAGCCTCAAATCGATTACGTGAAAGATCGGATAAACAACGCTACCACCATCATCGAATTACTAGGTCTATACAATCAATTTACCCAGTTTAATGACCTGCTTTTGCCTTATTATGAGAAGAGAAAGCAAGAGCTAAGACAAGCTAAAAACCGTGCCTTAGAAGGCAACTTAAACCCCATTCAATATGAACAATCAACTAACAGCTAGTCCATCTATAGAGGTGGAAGAATACGCTTCTAATATAGAAATAGAGGAGCAAGTTATCGAATCTAGTAGTTCTGCTTTTATCGGAGCAAATACCATAGAAGTCAATCTACAGGAGATCCAAAGACAGCACATCATACCTGTGTTTAGTAAAGACAATGAACCCCTGATTAGTCATGGTGATTTCATCCAGACCACCTACGATGTGATTAACCATTGTTTCAAAGGAGAAGATATTTTGTCTCCAAGCATCCGTGTTTCTCATCCTATTAAAGGAAGAACACCAGAAGCACGGTACAAACCAGCTAACCAACTTGAAGATCACGAAAGAACCATCTATTACGAAAGAGCAATGTTTGTTTTCGAGATACCCAGCATCCAACGAACCATCGATGGGCAGACGCTAAGTTTAACCATAGGAGGAGTTAAGTGCTACGGAGATGATAAGCTAAACAACAAGAAAGGATCTTCGGAACATTTCAAGATCTTCATTGGGTTCTCTGTCAAGGTGTGCAGTAACCTTTGTGTTTGGTCAGACGGTGCGCAGGTAAAACTAGTGGTTAGAAGCCAAGGAGAACTAATGGATGCCATTATGTCAATGATTAGCCATTATAACCCTGAACAACACTTAAGAGCTATGCAGCGGCTTACAGAACACAATCTGACCGAGGCTCAATTTGCACAGGTGTTAGGTCGTGCACGCTTATATAATTACCTCCCAAACGATGTAAAGAAAGAAATACCTCCTCTCTTGTTTACGGATACACAGTTAGGCTCTGTTGCAAAGGACTATTTTCAAGACAATAGCTTCTGTCGTAATGATGCAGGGGATATAAACCTATGGAGGATGTACAATCTGTTCACGGGTGCAAATAAATCAAGTTACGTAGATAGCTTCCTAGACCGTAGCATGAATGCTTTTGAATTCACGCAGCTGCTGCAATCAGGACTTGCAGGAGGAAGCACAAACTGGTACTTGAATTAGCATGGCAAAGAAACAGCAAGTCGAGTTTCTGCACCCTAATGTACTGTTAGTAATTACTCCCAAGGGAGTAATTCTAGAGCTTTACACTCCAATACGTGCAGAGGTGATTCGCGAAATTGGTAATCTTCCAAAAGGAACAAAGGTGTATATCGATGCTATCGTAAAAAGCGATGAATACAAGATCCTTTACTGCATATCAGGCAGATGGTACCCCTATATTTATTTAACGGTATATTAATCAATTGATAACAAGGCCATTTGAAGCAATTCAGATGGCTTTTTTATGAACTAAAACCAAGGGGTCAGATGTGACCTTGCGTCAAATTTGACCTTTAACGAATTTTAATTATGAAATTAAAAAAGGAGGAGCTGGTTAATAAGGTGGGGCTAAAGATTCGCGAAATTCGGAAAATGAAAGGCCTCTCTATCGAGAAGCTAGCAAATGAAGCGGAGATCGAAAGTAAACAACTTCGCAGAATCGAACTTGGTCAAATCAACACCAGCCTTTACCAGATTTATAATTTAACCCATACACTTGATGTCCCTATGCAGGATGTATTTGTTCTATAAAAATAATGGAGTCCAGCAACCATTCAAACGGGGCGTTAACTGAAAAGCCTTACGAGTAAGAGAAAAATTACCCCAAAAAACAATGAAAAAATTTACTACCTCAACCCTGTGTCTATTGTTAGCTTCAGTAATGTTATTCTCATCATGCAGCACTATTATTCAGGGCTCAAGACAACAAATCACTATCCAGTCTTTGACCAAAGATTCAAAAATCTATGTTGATGGAGAAGACAAGGGTAAAGATAATGCTAGCGTTCGTTTGAAAAGAAACAGAAATCACGCAATCGCAATAAAGAAAGATGGTTACGAAACTAAAATCATTAATCTAGAAAAGCGCACACAAGCTGGATATATTGTTGCAGACGCTTTACTGGGACTAACAGGATTTGGACTTGCATGGATTATTGTAGACGCTGCTACTGGTTCTTGGAGCAAATTTGACCAAGATGCTGTAGTTGTTGAATTAGAGAAGTCAAAATAACATCGAAAACGTAAAAATCATGAAATTTTCAAAATTCAAAGCAATGTTTAGCATTGCAATTTTAGCTGCTTTGTTAACTAGTTGCAACGCAACAATGCACACTGTAGGTACAGGAGGAAGTGGAGATTGTAAGTCTCCAAGCTCATATGATGCCAAGAAGAAGCAATGGTATATTCTATATGGGTTAGTACCGCTTAATCGAGTAGACTCTAAGGATCTTGCTGGAGGAGCACAAAATTACACCATTAGAACTACAACCAGCTTTGGAGATTATTTAATCTCAATTCCTGGCGCCTATTTGCTTGGGTTAAAAACTCAAACGATTAGAGTATCTAAAGGGAAATAATGAAAATGTTTAATGATTCAAATTGGGGGTTAGATCAGTCTAACCCCTTAGTTTTTAACCTCACAATGAAAAAAATAGCCTACATAATTTCTTGCACCCTCCTTTTGTTCTCCTGTAAAGTAATAGACGATATTAAAAAAGAATTATTAGTTAAAATTCAGACAAGTGAGGCAATGGGCATTTATGCAGAGGGATGCTTACTAGGGGGGAATGTAACAGATGATGGAGGAAAAGCAGTTACAGAATATGGGGTTTGTTACGCAACTTCTCCAGGACCAACTACATCTAGCACAAAACTAGCACTTGGGTCTGGTTCATTTCAGTATCCAATAAGAAACCTACAAGCCAATACAACATACTATTGCCGTGCATATTGTATCAATGCATATGGAACAGCATATGGTAACGAAATTTCATTCAAGACATTAGATTATGTTATCCCTACCTTAACCCTTCCAACAACAACATCAACAACGGATAACTCAATAGGACTTAGAGGAACGGTAAATTTTGGTTCTACAGCAATTTCAGAGTGGGGATTTTGTTACTCTGAAACCTCAAACCCTACTATTGCGAACAATAAAGTTAAATCAACTGACCTTAATGGGCCAATGAATGCTGTTGTTTATACAGGTAAAATTAGCAACCTTAAAAGTAACACGACCTATTATATTCGCGGATTTTGTACAAACTCAAAAGGAACTGGTTACAGCGATCAAATTACAGTAAAAACAACAATCGATCCTACATTAACAGCAGCATTAGCTGCACTCAAATCTGGACTACAAGTGTACTACCCGTTTAATGGTAATGCTAGTGACGCAAGCGGGTACGGATTTAATGGAACGGTTACAGGTGCTACATTAACAACAGACAGATACAACAACCCTAATTCAGCTTATCAGTTTGATGGAGGGAATAATACAAAAATTACTACAAACTATTCTGGAGTTCTTGGTAATACTTCTCGTTCGTTCTTATTCTGGGCGAAAAGAAAAGAATTAATTGGGAATGGTACATCCATTTTAGCCTACGGAAATTTAGTTGATTGGGGCCAAGGCATTAATATCGGTTTAGGAAAAAATAACGATGCACCGTTAATGTTGTTTGATAATGTGGGCTCTGCATCGGGCACATACTTTAATATGATAGATGACGCTTGGCATCATTACGTTATAACCTGGGATAAAAGTAACGGTACAACACCAACTAGTGCTCGAATTTACATAGATGGCAAAATAACTGCTTCAAGCTGGTCATATAATCCAACTACAATTAACTCTATAGTAGGGAGTAAATTAATTATAGGCCAGTATAATCCAGCTGTTGGTGACTATAGAACATTTGTAGGATCTATAGATGATTTAGGTATTTGGAATCGTGCACTTACCGATGCGGAAGTTCAATTATTATTTACCAATCAGCTATGAAGCACCTTTTTGTAGTAATTTCTACGATTATTAGCTTAGCGTCATGCTCATCTAAAAACGCGGTTGAATTAAAGCCAGCAGAACTTTTGGCAAATCCTCCGATTGTTAGAGAGGTACTAAATAACAATGTCTTAAGAACTGAAATAACATTTTCAGGCACAGTCATAAATACAGGCGGATATAAAAACAATCAGTGCGCAATCTATTTTGCAGTTAGAGATCAACCACAACCAGCCATATACGATCCTGTTGTAGGTGCTAATTTATCAGATGGAACAATTAATGTAAGCACCCAGTATTATCCTGTTATCGATGCAGCTTCTTTAAATGGAACAAACATACAGTTGCAACCAAACAAATTGTATTATGTTAGAATGATTTGTCGTAACCCATCTGGCATTTCTTACTCGTTAGAAGTAACATTTAAGACACCGCATTCATTGAAGTAGGTAATACATATTGATGTAAAATTAAATCCTCAATGCATCTAACAAACAATACTATTTAGATTCAAATACCATTTTATATAAGGAGTTACTCCATTTAGTTATTAAAAAAAATCTAAGCTAAATAGTATGAGTTATTGATTTTTATCAAAAAATGGCTTTATGTCTTCAATTGGCAGTTCTCCCTTCTGAACCATTTTCGACTTTTTATTCATTTTATGAATAATTTTCCTTAATTCCTTTAATTGAATTTGAGCTTGCATTAACTCCTTCGCCGAAGCTTTTTCTTCTTTTTTCATGATTTCTTTTATACCTATTAATAGTTACAAATGCATCTATAACCACTTAAAATGTCTAATTTAAGTAATACTTGGAGGTAAATATTTAATGATATTTTAAAATAAATTCATCTATTTTAGCTTTAATGTCGTCTTTAAAGGAAATTACCTCAAAGTTGATTTTATTTTTTAAAAAGTAATCTTCTTTCATTTTATCTCGCCTTTGAACCTCCTTTAAGGATTCTTCTCCACCAAAAGCATTAACGGGTTCATAATGTTGCCTTCCATTAAATTCAATAACCAAATTTAGACTTTCGATGTAAAAATCGCATCTCAAATTCCTTATATCTTTCAAACCTTTAAAAATATGTTGAGAGCTAAATTCTAAACCCAAGTATTTCAAATATGCTTTTATGGCTTCCTCTCCTCTTGATACATTACAATCATTACATCCTGCACCTGCAAGGTGATTTCCAACTAACACTTCTTTCGCACCATGCTTGGGGCAAATAATTATAATTAAAGAGTTTTGATTGTCAAATTGAACTGCTTTGGAATAATCATATTTGTAGTCATGAGTAATATTAGCTCGATTTACAAATTCTTCCAATTGCATTCTTCGCTTATTTTTTTGATTTTCAAATCCGCATTTAGGGCAATCTTGCGATTGTTCAATGTGAGCATATGCAAATTGACTAAACCAGCTGTCATGTATTTTACAATAGATATTTATTTTGCCACGAATGCCTTTAAATTCTGTTAAATCGTAAAGATATTTTTGATCATGAACCTTATCTGCTCTTTCTAAAAATTCATCTTTTGAAATTCTTTTCTTTAAACCCGCTAGGTTTTTGCCGCAGGTAAAACAACCTTGCCCTCTAAACAATTGTTCTGTTAAGGTAAACCATTCTCCATGGGTAGAACAGATAACACAAATTTTAGTTCGTCGGTTTACGTAATGAACCTTTGATAAGTCATACTTATCTCCGTGTACTTTTTTAATCTCATTAATGACATCTTCCTGAGTCAGTCGCCTCATATCAACAAAAATTGTGTGGTAAGCATAGTGCTATTTCTTCAACAAACGGACTTACAAATTTAATAGAACATCGGTTGAGGTAGTATGCCGAAAGAATTTTTTCCATGATTAAGCCTGTCTTTTACTACTTGATAGAAATCAAATTAGTCTTTTATACATCTAACAGAAGCACCTTTACTCTTATATCACCTTGAATAAATTCCCCATCGCTATTGCTAAATTGAGTAGTGTTACAGCACTTGTGTAATCAATATTTGATACGTCCTAAAGAATGAAACTTGGAGGTATGTGTTTCCTCGGATTTGCATCCAAAGAAGATGAATGAAATAATAGCGATCTTGATTAAAATATCGCCAAAAACTTAACAAGTAAAATTAATTTATATTTTTAGGTTTTCATTTGATTTCTAAGGGTTGCACGTTCCGTTTTGTGGCCTTTTATTTGACCACTGACCTTGAGTCTGTAAGCCAGAACAATCATTGATTGCCCACCAAGTTCCAAAAGTATTTCCACCTGGAAGATTGAATGAATTAGAACTAACGACTCTATTGCAGTTACAATCTTTAGGGGGAGCTTCATCTTTTTTTGAACATGAGACAATAACAATGCAGCAGCAAAGTATTTGAATTATTATTCTTCGGAATTGATTAATGTGATTTCCCATATTTGCAACAACTGTATGATTAATTATGATTTAACTAATTGACTTCAATGGCGTAGGTAAATTTCTTAATTAACTTGATTTGTTCAGGCAATGTCTTAGTGTAAATTAAATTTTTAGTTTGTAAACTTGGAATACGAGGTAACTGATTTATCAACGTCAGTAAATAGGATGTTTTAATAGCGTATGTAGCATTATCAGCTCTTGTATGTTTTGAACTTATAACCCCCAAAATGTTCCCCTTTTTGTCTAATAGTGGACCGCCACTATTTCCTGGTTGAGCAGGTGCAGAAATCTGATATGTTGTAATGTCGTTCTTATAACCTGAATTAGCGCTAATAATTCCGTCCGTAACTTTTATCTCATCTCCCATACTTGATCTCATTGGATATCCCAATATAAATATCGATGAACCTACATCTGTAGACTTTGTTCCAAAGGTGTATGGAATTACTCCCAAATTATAAAAATTTGAATCCTGAATCTGTAAAAGAGCCAAATCATTGTTCATATCTTCCACTAATACTTTTGCACGATAAGCTTTTGTAAAATCGCCATTTATTCCCCTTACTTTGATAGTTGAAGCACCTTTAATAACATGATGATTAGTCGCAATAATACCATTCGAACTTATAGCAAAACCTGTGCCGTAAGAAGATGTTTCTGAAGGAGACTTAGATTTCTCATTATATGATGGGTATAATTTAAGATAAGAGTTTTTTACCCCATCAGGAAATACAACATCCATATAATAGTCTCTAAAAATTATAATAATGCCATCATTTATTGATCGATCTGCTTTTTTCCACGTTGCAGTGAAAATATTTTCGTTTGCCGTTCTAAATAATTCAGCTATAGAATCACCTTCTTTAAACGTAGAATATTCATTTAAATTTCCATTCCACGGTAAGCTGTTTTTTAAGAAAATAAATTTAAACGCTCCGTCTTCCTCAAGAAATGCTAGTTTATATTTATGATCTTTATAAGATATTTCTTCATAAATCCCTTCCTGTTCATACTTAAGACTATTTGTAAAATGAGTTTTAACAACACTCTCTTTCCATTTGTTGGAATTTACCTCAGGTTGATATACAGGTTGAGTAGAGGTTGAATAAGAGGGAATAGATTTTCTGTCTTCATCTTCAGTTAGTACAAAAGTAATGGGCTGGGTAAGCCGAGATCTAACAATCCTCCCTGACTGTTTACCTGGATTCCACCTAGGCATAGCTTTAATAACTCTCGCCGCTTCTTCATCACAACCAAAACCCACGCCTTTCAATACCTGAACATCTTGTATTGAGCCATCGGTATTGACCACAAAAGATACAAAAACACGTCCTCCTACATTAGCTTTTTGGGCAGCTTCTGGATATTTCAATGTTTTACCTAAATAACGTCCCCATGCACCAGCTCCGCCTGGAAATTCAGCTTGCTGTTCAGTTGCTGTAAAGATTTCAGGTTCTGATATGTCTTCTGTTTTATCAACTTTATTTAAAACATTATCGGGGTCAACAGGCGGTTCATATGTTTCCGTTTCACCCTTCACCGTTTCGGACGCCGTATTACCTTTTACCTCTTCAGGTGGTATTTGAATGATTTCATCCTGACCTGGAATCAAATTTTTATTGGATACTGAATTACTAGCACTTTTTTTATTGCGGGAGGTAGAATTTTTTTTCTTAACAACAGCCTTCTTTTTAGGAATAGTTTGTTGTACTAAAAAATTATCTGTAACCCAAGAGTCACTGTAATAACTATTAAACAAAAGGTTAAAAATTAGACTAAATAGTATCATGGATTACTAGGGCTAAACATAATTCACCAGCTATAAAGCTATCTTAGTTTATGCCAAATTCCAATTTATAGCCTATTTCTTTATTTTGTGGTAAAAGAATGAAGAGACATTTTGCCTCTCCATTCTCACCATTTAACTACTCAGGAAACTCCCTTATTTGTAAATTAGTTGGCCACTCCGCCAGTTCGCCACCATGATAATGCTTCAATCTCATTGTCTTACGAAGGTGACTGCCAAGTTGCTTCATAAACACGGCAACATTGGTTTGAGATTTTAGATCCTGAACGATTCGTTCATACCAAAAGATCTCAGATGGTCTGTACCTATGTGGGCCATACTCATTACCAGATTCACCACCTATTACTACCCAGTGGAAATCATCGATTATCCGTTTACCATTCTTTACTACTAACATATCCAATTCCTCTAAAAGAGGTTCAGCTGATATAAATCGAACCCTGACTGGTATTTTGGCCAATGTTTCTGCTCGATGAAAATACATTTGCTCCTCAATTGATACTCCTAACCAAACGTTAGGATATCCCTCATCACCCCAATCATCTGGCAGGCATTCTAAGATTCGTTCTGGTCGTTTAGTTAATATCTGCCATGTTAAGTGTGGGGTATCTCGGATCACTTCCCATGCATCAGCTCTCCAACTATCTGCTTCTTCAATGAAGAAATCAGAATACGAGTTAATAAACACCCTTTTAGGTTCATGAATTGATAGAGGGCTGTAGAACGTTTGATCGCTTAATCGTCGGATATCAGATCCATCTTGTTTATACTTATCCTTATCTCTAAACATGTAACAGAACTTGCATCCTGAGCTTATTTTGGTACATCCGTGCCAAAAGTTGTGGGACTTGTCAGTCCATTCTATTGTTGTATTCTTCATTTTGAATTTAATTTAAGGCATTCCAGACATCTGGTTTGCGGTTAGAAATTTGGGCCATATGCCCGAAACACATAAGGTGGCGCAGTGGCGCAGTGGCTCACCTCTAATAGAACTTTGCCATCACGCCAGTTTGCCATTCATCTAATTCTTAGGAGGTACCTTACGATACACAGCGAATGACAAGCATTCAAGAAGTCCTTCATTCGTCAGCTGTTGAACATATCTATTTGCAGAACGTTTTTTGATTTTCAGTTCATCTAATATGTTAGCCACTTCGGAGAGGACAAAAGTTTCAGGCATTGCCTGATAAAAGGCATCTTTTTTAGTGCTTCCTTTGGAATATCTTCCTAACTGCTTGAATACCTCCAATGCATTCTTTGCAGATTGATCTACCATCCATAAAGCTGATTCAAAATCTGCACCACTGCAGTAAAGTACCTCTGATGTTGATTTGCTTTCGAAATGCCGTACAGCAGTAAGTATAGCTGCTAATCGACAAAGCATATTCGCGTGTCGCTTAGCTATGCTGGAAGCATAATCACCAGCTTCTTCAACTGAATGAATCATATAATCCTCCCCAATAGAATTGATTTTATCCCATTGATAGGAACTAAATTGCACCTCGAGCTTTTTGTCCTTAAAATGCTCAAACAAAGCGGTGAAGTTCTTACCGAGTTCAGCAAAAACTTCGTCTAAGGATCGTTTACCAGGTGTTGGTCTTACATCCTCCCAAATCAATGGGCTGTTACCCGTAACAATCATGAAGCGACTAAACAAGCCATCTTCATTTCCTTTAAAGAGACCTTTAATGTGAGATGGAGTGCCACTTACAATGATTACCAACTTAGGTCGTGATATAACTAAGTGTTCCCCTTTCCTCTTTCTGAGTTGGCTTTCATACTCATGGTGGAAAGCCTTCCTAAAAAGGATCGAATTAGCTTCTCCCATCTTATTGGAGAGCATCATTGAAAGGCCATCTGTCTCTGTTTCCATGATTAGCGAAGCAATAATGCCGTCATTCTCAGCCAACTGTTCGTTCATCTTAGACGAGGTGGTATTACCAGGAATCAAATGAAGTGGTTGCTTCGGTGGTTTAGGAAGAGGAATGGATTTATCCTTTTGATCCTCAATTTCCTTCAGCTCACGTAAATAAGAACGCATTGCCTCATCATTCTCTGTACGCATTTTAGCATTAATCCCCTCTACTAACTTATACATCAAATTCAAGCCACCCTTACCAGAGGCAGGGGGCATTGAAATGAGTAGCATCAAACATGGATGTTCGACTTTGTTTGCGTAACGTATGCATACCTCAGGCATTAGAGAGCCTGCTAACACGGTTACTGCATACGTAGCAATTAATCTTTGTTCCTCCGTTTTGAATTCCGTCACGCAATCTTGTAACGTTTTAGGAAGTCTAGAGATTACTGTTTCTAAATCAAGCTGGCTCACTTCGAGCGACTTGTCATGATTGGGGTTGATGTTGGATTCTTTCATCTCTTATTTCTTTAATAAGGTTAAAGATTCCAATAGCTCGCTGCGCTTGTAATAACGACGAGCTCCAATTCCATAAGCTTTGACTTTCTTTTTGTTAGTCCAAGCCCATAAAGTAGAGCCGTCTATTTTAAGAAATTTGCAAGCTTCCTCTCGAGTGAGAAGTTCTTCTGATTGGTGTTTTGCCTGAAATTCATGATGAAGTTCAGTGATGCCGTTTTTAACGGACGTGCCTATTAGTTGATTTAGTTGCTCAACCGTAAGGGTTTCGAGTAAAATCGAATTGGGTGCCATACTATTTTGGTTTTAGTGAGGCACAAAATTCAGGAGTGTAATTGGTGGGCTAAAGCGAGAAAAAAGGTGTTTTTAGCGGTATTGGGAGTGTTTTAGTCGGTATCAGTATATTTATACGATTTAGGTTTAGTAGTAAATGATTTGTAAAAGCTTGATTGGTGAAAATTATCCTCAACGATAACTTCTTTCTCGAATAAATTAATGTTCTGTTGAGCAAACCTAAAAAGCTCGATAGGTAACTTTTCGGTACGGAAACTTTTATAAATTTCTTTTAAGGCCCATCCGATGCATTTTTTATCCATCTGTCTGAATATAATCTTCTTTTCTAGTTTAGGAAAACTGCCTTTACTAATGTATTCTAGCATTGAATTAGTTAAAATATCGTAATCCTCAGAATTGGATAGGTATTTAGAATATGGACTTAAGTGCTTATCGATTATTTGTTTGTGAGGGTCAACTGATGCCTTTGTCTCGAATTCTTGCGTTTTTACATTAATTGAAGATTCATTTTCTGCGTCTATTGAAGTTTCGCTTTGGTATTTTAAATACTGATTCGATAAAAAGTCTAATATCCTACCAACGCTAGTTAAATGATTCCTTAGTTTGGTATAGTCAATCCTAGTACAAAAATCTTCTGAACTGGTATCGCGGTTTTCCAGGTATTCTTCGAAAGTCTGAAACCCCATGATCTTAGGTTTGAGTTTTTCTTCAATCTTTATATCATCGTAGGTTTCACGACTTATCTTTTTAAGACCATCAAAAATTGTGTTTGGTAAAAAAATAGTATTGGCGGCATCAAGGTCACCAAATTCCTTTAGTTTATCTGCAATCAATAAAAGTAAATTATTATAAGAATTGAAAAGGCCCTTTTGTTCATCTATAAACGAAACAGGAGTGTTGTCCTCAAATCTCATTAAATATTCGGACATTTTTTTGTCAAACTCCTCCTTATACTCTTTTAATGTATATTTTAACATGGATAACTCAGGTTAAATTATGTAAATAGTCTATCGGGATATTAAAAAAAATCGGTCATTTCAATCGCTATATCCTTGTTGCTTTTGCCTATGTAAGTTAAAAACATTGATTCTGTAGCGTGACCAGTCATCTGCATTAAAAAGGTTGTTGGGATTTTGCCGTAATTATTAGTCGCGAAAGATCTTCTTCCAATGTGCGATGAAACTAGTAAATACTTTTCGTATAATTTCTCTTCTTGGAGTTTGGTTTCTGGATTGAATAACTTGCCTAATGTTAATTCGTTTATTCCTGCTGCTTTGCATACATTCTTAATGTGGTCATTATATCGTTGATCAGAGATCTTTTTAGGAAAGTTACCATCGAACTTTTCTAATATCTCTATAATCTTCGAATGGAGTGGTATAGTCATTATTTTACCAGTTTTAACTTGGGTAAATTCTAGGAGAGGTTTTAGTTCGCCTTTCCTATTCTTTTCATACCGTATCATAGATTTATCAAAACGCATAAAATCGGAAACTCTCTGAGCACAATAACAGCTAATTAATAGCCAGTATTTAGCATTCACCAATCCTTCCGTTAAACTTTGGTCATCGAGGCTTTCAATTTTGGCTATTTCTTGATTATTCAAATAAATATGTTTTGCTCTATTGTATTTGATTTTCACGCTGTCAAGTTGGAAATGCGTTTCTAAGCCATTTGCCTTTGCATGGTTACAGAATGCTTTAATATATATCAGGTTTTTAGCGGTGGTATTTTTAGCGTATCCCATCTCCTCGCAATAATTCTCAAAGCCAATCTTAAAATCCTGATTTATATCTTTTATTAGTACGAGGGATTTGGTGTGCTTTTCAAATCTGATTAGCAATTCTTTTATCCCTTTGCATTTTTTAATAGTAGTCTCTTTGACGTCTTTCTTTTTGAATTCAATGTACGTATCTATATAGTCAACCAGATTTAATGGGTATTTAGATACTGGTTCAGTAGGGTTTATGAACTCATTTAGCCATTTGGAATCAATTGTCTTTACTCCTTTTGATTTGTTGTATTCAGTTAGCAATGAAACTTTCAGACCGCTTAGATCCGTATCTAAATTAGCATAATCAATATTTTTTAGTAGCTTTTTGACTGGTCTTTGTTCCTTTTCATCCCAGTTCTCAGGATTTATGTGGTAGTTCGTTTTAGCTTTAATATCTAGTTTTCTGCCGTCTCGCAAACGGATATAGATAACTGCGGGATTTTTGGTGCCTTGTAGAATAAGGTTAATGGAAGCCATTGTGTATTATATAATCAATTCAAATGTACGTAATCTAGTCCACATCTAGCCCACATTCCTACAAATTGATTCAATTTTATTCAAACGAATTCAATAATATTTATGCTTTAAATCTATAATTAAGTTGATTATTTTCAAAAAATAGCGGTTTAAATTATATGGGGGTTCTGTTCTTTTTGGATACACGTAGATCCTTCCCCTCTACGAAGCCTCTCAGCGTTAGCTGAGAGGCTTTTTTTATATGGGGCCGAGTAATGTGCTTGCATAGTTAATCGGCCCCATATGAAAAAAGAACAGGATTCGCGAAGCGAATGCTGTA
>JACCDX010021231.1_pt1 | contig 17363 bp, 22 predicted proteins | sample 7449681 | NCBI WGS metagenome assembly JACCDX01 (sample SAMN15323450, study PRJNA562643) | freshwater metagenome | isolation source: river surface water | place: USA:Blue River Watershed | collected 2017-08-18
CAATGAAAAACTTCAGGCTGCAGCACTACTATCGCCTGGGCCCTACAGCAAGGTAACCCCGCCGCCAGCCAATGAGAAGAACATGTTTAGCTTTGGAGCCCGTGCAAGGTGGGTTCAATGACACTTTTGAGTTTTTATCTACTCTGCGCAGCCACCACAGGATTGGTTGCAGTATACGAATTGTTCTGGCCTGTAATTTCCAGTTTAAGAATCACACATCCTGAGTTGAAGGTGGTGACCCACTGGAAGATCAGTGTAGTGACATTTTTCTTGATGAGTGTGTTGATCGCTCCACTGATCATTGCTTCGTGCATAGTACCCAGTATGGGAGAGCGTTTTAGAAGTGCACTTGCTGTGAACTTGGAAAAGACCAATTAAATTTTTCACTCGACAGGGCTCTGCTTTTGCTATATAATAGTTGTTCTTTAACGGTAATACACCATGAAACTGAAGACATTTGTATACGAAGATTTGAAGGGCAAGATTTCTCATCGCCAGGTATTGGTAGTTCAGGAACCAACCAGTAAACTGAGTGGCATTGATGTGACTGAGGCTGACGATGAGGCCGTGGTTGGTTTTGCACTGGCCTATGAAGCAGCCCGTTCCACGTTCTTGGCACAGGTTGAGGCCCTGCAACGTCAGTATGACCTAACCCACCGGTATCGTCAGTTTTTTGAAACCAAAATGGATGGTGTAGTCACAGAAGAACTTTGATGGTTGTAATTCCTTCGGATCGAAGGCATGTTGGACGTGGGTTCGATTCCCACCAGGTCCACCAGTTAGTAAACTATGAAGGCGAGGGTCCGGTTCCCATAAGCACCCTATCAGCTACCTATTTAGCGGTAGGTATACGGGTATAGTTTACTAACTAATGGGCCTGACCAGGTTTCGACAGCGTGAGATAGTGAAGACGGCAACCCGGCAATGCGACAGCCGTAGGGTTGGGGTTTCCCGGCCGAAACAGCAAAACAATTATCTGCAAACGATAATCAATTCGCTCTAGCAGCCTGAAAAACTAGCAGAGCCAGGGTTTGGCCACATGTCCTTGTTATCAATCATGTGGCATTTTATTAGGGCAGTACACGTGATGTACGTCGAGTGAGCACTTGCGACGGTTATCGTACCACTTACTGTCCTAATAAAATAGTATTCTATAAATACACCGCCACTTAATAAATAGATGCGGAGTAATCTCGAGAACACCTTCCGCGGGTTGGCCATACAGTGCGCACTGGGGTCCCAGGTGTATTTATAAAATAAAATTGGTGAATGCACAGGCTGATGTGCAAGGTGTTGCGGCATCTTTCAGGGGAAAACGCCAAGCTACTTGCTTGGAGATCGGGGACTAACCCCTCCATTTCGTATCGAGCTAGCTGCAACGGGCTCGATGGTTTAATGAATGCCGGATATCAGCACCGGTCACCAAATAATACGAGCACTTCACTGATAAAGAAGACTGGTCGGCTGTATTCAACCGGCTAGTGCTTGTATTAGGCGGGCCTGTACAACCCCCTTGTGGAACCCGCCTCTGCGCACGACGAAAACAGGATGGGCTGTCGTGCCACTACTAGTAATGCCGCTTTAGCTCAGTTGGTAGAGCAACCGCCTTGTAAGCGGTAGGTCGAGAGTTCGAGTCCCTCAAGCGGCACCATATTTTAGCACTATTAAACTTTTGAAACGGTGGTATCTAGTGTACTAGTCGCGAACAGGTATAGTAAGAAGCCCTGGTACCGGATAGTGCTAAAATATAGTCAAAAATTTTGAGTTTGAAACACCCAATCCAAAAGCTTATAATAATGTCAATGAATTCGAAATCACACCGCAAGTTCAGAGTGTGGGATAACAAGCTGTTATTTCAGACGCTCCAACAATCAATCCAAATTAAAGAAAAGATCGAGAACCTGTGTGGTGACAAACTGAATCCAGAAGACCTGCCGCCCAGTGTTGTACCTACGTCCACACTGTACACTGTGTTGGCATGTTACGAAGCAATGTACGACAAACTGCTGGAAGAAGAACTCTTGCAGTGTGGCTACTCCCCTAAATCAACTAAATCTTATCACTAAAGGAAAACAATCATGGCATGGACCGACGAAATCAAGGCTCAAGTAATCAAGGCATACAAGGATGCTGATCCCACTCCTGAAACCTCAACCGAAATCATCAAAGACATTGCAGAACAGTTTGAACAGAGCCCCAACGGCGTTCGCATGGTGTTGGTGCAAGCAGGCGTTTATGTAAAAAAGGAAGCAGCCAGTGGTGGCGATTCCAAGAAGCCAAGCGGTGGCTCAGAGGGTGGTAAGCGTGTATCGAAGGAAAGCTCTATCGCTGCACTGAAGGCTGCCATTGCCGCCAAGGGCCAAGCCGTAGACGATGAAATTCTAGACAAGCTGACCGGCAAGGCTGCTGTCTATCTAACTGGCGTTATCTCTGGTTAACTACAAGGCGGCCCTGGCCGCCTTTAGTCGTTTATGGAGAACTTATGATTGAACTTCGCTGGTTGATTTTTGGAAGTGGTCACAAGGTGCTGCAACAACGTACTCGGTACATCAAAGAAACTTGGACCAGTGGCTCAGAACCTCTACGTGAACAGGCCTGGACTGAGTGGAGCGACATTCCCCAGTATTTGTGCGGTTTTGAAAACGGTGAAAGAAAGGTGGCGGATCGTGCCCTCTAGAAAGACTAAAAATGGTGATGATGAAAAGCTGGATCCTTCCAACCTAGACAAAGTTATTGCACTGTTGGAGGGTGAAAAGCCAATTACAAAGAAAGAGGCTTGCAGCATTCTCAACATTGCCTATAACACCACGCGGTTGGGCAATCTCATCGAAAAGCACAAAGAAAAGAAGGCTCGTGACCGAAAATACCGTCAAGAAAAGCGCGGAACACCTGCCACACCTGAAGAAATCAACTATGTTATTAGTGGGTATCTGGAAGGTGAAACTATTGACAGTTTGAGCAATAGTATCCACCGTCCAGGCACATTTGTCAAGCAGGTATTGGACCGGTACGAAGTACCTATCCGTAGCAGATCACATGACTACTTCAAACCCGAGCTGATTCCAGAAGGCGCAGTGCGTACTAAGTTTGACATTGGTGAAAAGGTTTACAGTGCGCGTTATGACAGCATGGCTGTGGTAGAAGGTGAGTTTCCTCATCATGAAGAATATGTGTACAGGTTGTGGTTATTGAGCGACCGCTGGCAACAGTATTGCTACCAGCCTGCTAGTGAATTGGCTTCGTTAAAGCACCTGACTGAATTGGGTGTAAAGGTATAAAATGGATGTTTATGAGAAGTTGATCTATGAAAACATGGAAAAGGGCTATCAGTATCGCTTAACGGTCAGCAGCTTTCGTGAAGTAGAGTACCTACATCTACGAAAATACTTTTTGAGTTATGAGGGTGAATGGATTGCAACCAAAGAGGGCGCATCCATTCCTGCTACAATTCAAAATACTTATGCCGTCCTAGACGGGTTGTTGGAGCTGTGCAGTCAAGCAGAGGGAGCTGAAGCTATTGTTGCCCATTTGGAGAACAAAATTTCTGTCTTGAAGTCTCAACCCAAACCTACTACAATAGAGTCATGAACAATCTAATAGAGTTTTTGGACAATGCCAGTCGTCACTACTACAATGGTACACCTGTTATTTCAGACGAACAGTTTGACAGTCTTGCTGAGAGCTGTGGCTACAACAAAGTAGGCGCAGCTCAAGATGGCGATACACAGCGACACTTGTACCCCATGTACTCACTGCAAAAGTGGTATGAAGACGAAGATCGTCCCAACCCACTGCAAGGTCACAGCAATGTAGTGATGACTCCCAAACTGGACGGCGCAGCCGTGTCTGTGTTATACGTAGACGGGTTGTTTGTACGTGCACTGACCCGAGGGGATGGCAAAGAGGGGCGTGATGTTACACCCAAACTGGCCCGACTTGTGCCCAACCAAATCGAACAACCTGGAGTGGTTCAAATCACAGGCGAAGTGTGTGCTCCAGCCCATGTGGAAAACAGTCGCAATTATGCAGCAGGCAGTCTGAACCTGGGCTCGCTGGAAGAGTTCAACACCCGCAGCGTGGAGTTTTTTGCTTATCAAGTCACACCAGCTCCCACAAACAGCTATACGTGGGACTTGAAGTGTTTGAAGACTTGGGGGTTCAACACTGTATTTGACGACAATCTACACCACATCTATCCCACAGACGGAGTGGTGTTTCGTGTAGACAGCAATCAGGTCTTTGAAGAGTTGGGCTACACTGCAAAACACCCTCGTGGTGCATATGCCAAAAAGACCCGTGGAGCTGTTGTTGAAACAACGATCTTGAGTGTGGAGTGGGGTGTGTGCAAGACTGGCAAGGTAACTCCTGTGGCAATCCTTGATCCGGTGTTGGTGGGCGATGCAGTGGTAAGCCGTGCCACCCTAAACAACCCAGGCTTTATTCAAGCCCTTGACCTACACATCGGTGACAGAGTAGCGGTGCGCAGAGCAGGTGAAATCATTCCAGAAATTGTCTACAAGGTAGAATAATGAATAATTACTTGGCCAAAGTAATAGAAAGAAACAGTCCACAAAGAGCAGAGCTTCTAGAAAATCTGCTCAGCTGTGTCTACGATAAAGAACATTCAGATACCGAACGACTTGCCTGTGCATTGGATGCTATAGCTGTGTTACGAGATAACTACAGCGCACTAAAAGCCCGATACGATAGTCTGAAATCAGATATAAGCTGGGAAAGAGACCAGAATAGCTACCACAGAATGGGCTTGTAAAGTGAATTTTTTACACTGGGGCTCAACAAATTTTGTCTTGCACAGGTCTATCAAACAAGCTATAATTACTGTTCTAAATAGTTAAAAAGCCATGAAGATCATCATTCCAACCAACTGCCCCTGCTGTGACTACCCCCTACAACAAGTAAATGACCAACTGTTTTGTCGCAATGTCAGTTGTAGTGCTCAACTCTACTCAAAAGTAGAACACTTTTGCAAGACATTGGGCATCAAGGGTTTTGGCCCTAAAACTGTGGAAAAACTTCAGTTGAGCGACTTGACAGAAATCTTCTACTTGGAACAAGATCAATTGGTTGAGGCACTTGGCAGCACAAAGGTGGCAATCAAACTGTTGGGTGAGATTGACAAAGCCAGGGGTGCTGACCTGGCAACAGTGTTGAACAGCTTTTCTATTCCACTGATTGGAACCACTGCTAGTGCCAAGATTGCAGGTGTTGTAGGTCACATTGACGAAATCAACCCCGAAAAGTGTAAACAAGCAGGATTGGGAGAAAAGGCCACAGCCAACTTGATGGATTGGCTAGAAGGTGAATACAAGGAATTGAAAGAGTTTTTACCGTTCTCTTTCCGTTCCAATGTTCAAGTTACCAGTAAATCAGACGGGCCAACCGTTTGTATCACAGGTAAATTGACTTCGTTTAAAACCAAGAGTGAAGCCAGTAAATCACTGACTTCAGCTGGGTACAGAGTAGTTGACAGTGTAACAAAAACACTGGATTACTTGGTAGACGAAGCTAATGACAACAGTTCTAAGCGTAAAAAAGCAGAACAATACGGTATAACAATTATCCACAACCTAACTCAATTTTTAAAGAAAGCATAAACATGACAGAAAAAGCAAAGAAGTGGTCAGATGAGGCTGTTGCACGTCTACTAAGCATTGTAGGCACAGCTAGCCCAGTTAGCGTAGCCAAGGTAGAACAAGCTGCCCAAGAACTAGGGTTCAGTACTCGTTCAGTGGCAAGCAAGCTACGTCAACTTGACCGCGAAGTAGCTTCCATGGCCAAGGAAAAGACCAGTGCGTTTAGTGATAGCGAAACAAACTCACTGAAGGAATTTGTGACTCGCAAGGCTGGCTCACTGACCTACAAGGAAATCGCAGAAAAGTTTGCTGATGGCAAGTTCACTGCCAAGCAAATTCAAGGCAAGCTCCTAGCCCTAGAACTAACAGGTTCTGTAAAGCCTGCTGAAAAGGTAGAGATTGCTCGTACTTATAGTGAAGCAGAAGAAGCCAAGTTTGTGAGCATGGTACAGGCTGGCAAGTTCATTGAAGACATTGCCACTGCATTGAACAAGAGCATTGCAAGCGTACGCGGCAAGGCACTGAGCCTGACACGCAACGGTCAGATCGAAAAGATCCCTGCTCAACGTGAGAGCCATGCACAGAACACGGTTGATCCCGTAACTGCTCTGGGTGACAAGATCGTTACCATGACTGTTGCAGAAATCGCAGCCGCAGCAGACAAAACAGAGCGCGGCATCAAGACACTCTTGACCCGTCGTGGCATCAAGGTTGCTGACTATGACGGTCAAGCAAAGAAGGCTAAGGCAGAAGCCAAGGCAGTAGCTGCTTAAACACAGCAGTTTTATATACAAGGGATAGAGACTAAAAACTCTATCCCTTTTTGCACTGGAGAATCATGAAGGTAACAATAACATATCATGATAACGACAGCCTGACCGTTGAAGAAGTGGTGCGCCAAGCAACGCATAACTACGGCAAGAATTGTAAAGTAGAAGTAACGCCTGAAAGTACAATGGCGTACGACATGATTTACTTTGGACTGCAGCAGTTGACTACACATGAACAGTTGAGTTTGTTGTATGATAGTGGCGATAACTATCAACAAGACATTAAAAAGCTTCGCAGCGACGTATTGTATAAAGTAGAAGAAATAATTGATCAAGTAATTATTGATAACGAATCTCGAGTAGTATAATGGATTGTAGTGCTATTGTCTTAAACAAGTTGTTGACAGAAAGGAGCTTGGAAATCTGGAGCAGGTTAAAGCTCGTCTTTCTGGATCCAGCTTTTTCAAGTCTGTATAGCGCAGTTAAGAAGTACTACGACAACTATAGTGCAATTCCTTCTTTTGATGAACTCGAACTAACCCTACGAGAGGGTCCTGCACTCCGAACATTGGCCACACTGAAACTGGCCGACAATCCAGACATTAGTTCTGAAGTAGCCTTAAATGCCTTAATAGACCAATACACACAAAACGAAACAATCAAGCTACTAGATAAATTTATAGACAAACTGCCAGTCTACGACACACAGGAAATCAAGGAAAACTTGGCTGCAATGGTGTTGACGTTGGATGACAAGACCCTGACTACCGAAGGCGTCTACAACATGGCAGACATTATGTTGTTCAAGAATGCAGAGGAACTGGCCCGTGACCGTATACACCTTGGTTTTAACAATACTTTCGATGCTGCTCTCAGTGGCGTGGCTAGACAAGAGCTTATCCTCATCGGAGGAAAACGGGGCAGCGGGAAGTCTATATGCAGTAGCAATATTGCTGTTAACCAGTACGAATCTGGTAATACAAGTGCTATCTTCAGCATTGAAATGATTGCACACGAGGTATTGGAACGTAACTTGAGCATCTTGGCTGATGTGAGTCACCAAAACTTGAAACAAAATCGTTTAACAGAAGATGAACTGTTAAAGGTTGTCAAGGCCAGAGCGGCAATGTTTCAAGACAGTGATGACCTGGTAGAACACTTTAAAAGGCACCGAGATAAGATTAAATTTGAACAGGCTTTGGTACGTGAAAAGCGATTGAAGCCTGACAATCAAATGATTATCATTGATGATCGCGCATTGACACTGACCAGCCTAGACCTACACTTGGGCAAACTGAAGGCCAAGTTTGGTGACAAATTCACTGTGGCAGTAGTAGATTACTTGAACCAGATTGTAGTTGAAGGAGCCAGCCAGTTTGACTGGCAACCACAGATCGTGATTTCCAAGAAGCTGAAAGAACTAGCCAGAAAGTACGATATTGCGGTGGTTAGTCCTTATCAGATTGATGCCAGCGGTGAAGCACGTTTTGCCAAGGGTATTCTTGATGCGGCTGACATTGCACTGGTAATGGAAGCCCATGAAAAAGAGAAGGGTGCACTGACCTTTTCTACCACAAAGATCCGCGGCGGACGTGAGTTGACTTTTACGTCACCAATCAACTGGGACAGCTTGCGTATCAGTCCTCATGACATTGAGGCTCCTGAGAAAAAAGAAACCATTAAGAGAGCTTCGAAAAAGAAAGAAGCAGCAAAGCAAGACGACAGTGATAGTGATATTCCTTGGAACATATGAACTACAAAGAAAAGCGGCTTAAAAACCTAAAAGAAGCCAATGAGTTGATGAGTATAGTTCTAGGTAAGTTCGGTCTTGCCAACTATATTGGCTCATTGAGAGAGTACAAAGAACTTGTAGGCATTAAACTAAAGTTGGAACGCATACTTAAACGGGCTGAAGCAGGATACAACTGGGAAAAACGCAGATATGACGGACCACGTACTAGACTTACTAAATAAGCAAAACATCAGCTTTACAGTGAGTGGCAGGGACTATCTTATTCGCTGTCTCAACCCTGAACACGACGACAGCAACCCCAGTTTTCGAGTAGATCGCATCACTGGAGTGAGTCACTGTTTTAGCTGTGGATTTAAAACAAACATATTTAAACACTTTGGAGTAGTAGGTAATTTTACTAGTATCAAAGTGGCAAAACTAAAAGAGAAACTCAAAGAATTAAACTTAAACTTTAACGGAGTAGAGTTTCCAGAGCCCCTTATTCCAATGACAAAGCCTTTTAGAGGTATCAGTGTTAAAACCCTAAAAGAGTTCGACGCCTTCTACGTCAATAATGGCAGCGAATTAACTGACAGAATCTGGTTTCCCATCAAAGATATTCGCGGCAAGAACATGGTATACGTGGGCCGTCACATGATGAGTGACGGCAATCCGCGTTACTTGAACTATCCCCGTGGCGTCGCAATGCCAATCTATCCAGAGGTATTCCATGAACGCTATACCAGTGCAGTGTTAGTAGAGGGTGTGTTTGATATGCTGAACCTGTACGACAAGGGATTGCGTAATGTATGTTGTACCTTTGGAACAAATACACTATTTAAAGAACCACAATTAAAATTACTGGGGTTAAAGGCCCAAGGCATAGTAAAACTATATCTCATGTACGATGGCGATAAAGCAGGACAGGATGCCATGAACAAACTGGAACCTGTGCTGCAAGAATGTGGGTACATAACTGAAAAGATTGTCTTAGAAGAAGACAGTGACCCAGGTGAATTGAGCCAAGAGTATGTGGACAGCATCAAGGAATACATAAGTGAAAAAGATAGCAATAGTTGATAAAGCACCTAGTCGTAATGACTACTCAAAGTACTTTGACTTTGAGTTTGAGGTCTTTCACATGAGTTCAGTACCAATTCAAAAGTTGCTGAAAAAAGATGTGGACTTGGATCGGAGCCTATTAGATCCGTTTGATTTAGTGATCTTGGTAGGGTCTGAGGCTGCAAAAGAGTATGCCAAAGTTAGCAGTGTAACTAACTATGCTGGATTGTTGATTGATGACAAATGGGTTTGTATTACCAACCCTGCTATGCTGGTATTTAAGCCAGAAGGCAAGCCAGATTTTGAACGTGCAGCGGACAAGATCAAGCAGTATGCAGCAGGCAACATCAAAAATAGTAGCCAAACTGGCGACTTTAAAGGAATTGCCAACGCGGAAGAGGCACTGGAGTATCTACAAGAAGTACTTGACAATGCTGTAAAAGTGGTTGCAACAGATACTGAAACCACTGCACTGTATCCACGTGATGGGTATGTACTAGGGCTGAGCCTAACCTACAAGAAAAAGCAGGGTCGGTACATTCTGTGTGATATTCTTGACGACCGACACTTGCAAGTCTTAAATAAAATCGTTGACAAGTACGAGATTGTTTTTCACAACATGAAGTTTGACTACAAGATGATCTACTACCATCTAGGAATCGACTTCAATAGAGCTAGAGTGCATGACACCATGGTTATGCATTATGTATTGGACGAAACAGACAGTCACGGTTTGAAGCAGCTGGCCCTAAAGTACACCGACTATGGCGACTATGACAGTGAGCTAGACGACTTCAAAAAGAGTTACTGCAAGCAGCACGGAATGCTGGAAGAGGACTTTACCTATGACCTCATTCCTTTTGATGTAATCAGCAAGTATGCCTCAATCGACACTGCTGTGACCCTAGAACTGTATGAAAAGTTCTGGCCGTTGATTCAAAAGAATCCCAAACTCTTGTGGGTATATCAAAACCTACTGATCCGTGGTACATTGTTCCTAATGGACATGGAAGAAGTAGGTATTCCCATGAGCAAGCCACGACTGGAAGCTGCTGGTAACTATCTAGACAAATGGATATTGGAGGCAAAGGAAAAGGTTTATGCGTTTGAGGAAGTTAAAGCATTTGAGAAAGACTCGGGAAAAATCTTCAATCCCAACTCAGTTCAACAACTTCGAACAGTACTGTTTGATTATGTGGGACTTACACCAACTGGCAAACTCACAAAAACTGGAGCACTATCAACCGATGCCGAAGTTCTTGAGGAGCTCTCTGAAGAGCATCCACTCCCTGCTCAGATCCTATCAGTACGTCAACTTGCGAAGATTCAGTCAAGCTATGTTTCAAAAATTCTACCGGAGCTAGATCGTGATGGCCGAATTCGTACCAATTTTAATCTTATCTTTACCACAAGCGGGCGTCTTTCTAGTAGTGGTAAGTTTAATGCTCAGCAGATTCCACGAGACGATCCTATCATTAAAGGATGTATTGTCGCTCCAGATGGTTACAAGATTGTAAGTCAGGACTTGCAAACAGGTGAAATGTACTATGCTGCTGTGTTGAGCGGCGACAAGAACCTGCAAAGTGTGTTCTCCAGTGGCGGAGATTTTCACGCAAGTATTGCAAAGATGGTGTTCAATTTGCCGTGCGATGTAGAGGATGTTAAAGAGCAGTACGGTTCCATGCGGCAAAGTGCGAAAGCAATTTCTTTTGGAATCTTGTACGGGTCTGGCCCAGCCAAGGTAAGTCAGAGTGTTACAAAAGCGACTGGAGAACATTACCCTATCAGCCAAGCAAAAGACGACATTGAGCAGTATTTTACTCGCTTCAAGAAGCTCAAGAATTGGCTAGATGCTCGCAAAGCATTCATTGAGGCTAATGGGTATACTTACAGCTTCTTTGGTCGTAAACGTCGTCTACCAAACGTGTTCTCAGCGGACAAGGGTATTGCAGCACATGAAGTACGCAGCGGCATTAACGCAGAAATACAAAGTCTATGCAGCGACATAAACCTGTTGGGAGCCATGGACACTCAGGACGAGATCAACCGGCTAGGCATGAAGAGTCGAATCTTTATGTTGGTACACGACTCTATTGTGGCTCTAGTGCCAGACCCCGAAGTTGAACACTATTGCGATATCCTAAAGACCTGTACCCAGCGCGACCGCGGCTGTTCAATTGTGGGAACGCCTATTGGAGTCGATCAAGATATTGGCCAAGACTACAGCTTTGGTAAGTTTGAAGAACACTACACACTAGAAAACGGAATTCTTGTTAAAAATGCTTAATCAAGTGCAGTTTCCAATCTATCACCTAGGGCATGACAAGCCCGAACGCGAAGGTACAAGGGTATTTTATACCTACGAGGTCCAGCTCTCAGATGGCGACGTATATGTCAAGCACCTAGTAGTTGATGACACCAGTGTACCAGGTAACAGTCTTGCAATGAGGCGTCTGCAATTGAAAAACATTGGCATAGACCTGGCAAAGCTGAGACACGCGGTGTTCTTTTTGGGTGACATGATCAAGTTGAGCAAAGGTGGCACTTGGTTTATTGACAGCAACGGGTATGTTTTTGAGTATCGCAAGACCAAAAGGGTACCCCTTGTGTTTAAGAACATCAGTCAAATCATTCCTATCAAAACAGGCGGCGCAATCGTAGAAGTACAAGGAGTGGGAACCAGATTCAAAGTTTTGCATGCGCCAAACCCGCAAATAAAATATGCTGGATTGTTGTTGGTGGGTACAGGATATTTGTTATATGGACTGTATGAGGACAAACTGATGGACACAGTGAGAATGGTATGACAACAGAAAAACCCAAAGCGATTGTGAGCAATCGAATATACTTAAAACCAAAGAACCACGAACACCTAAAACAGTTGATGGAGAGTCTTACATACCGGATCGAAACCAGAGCTGGTCAAAAAGGCAAAACCAAAAAGATTGAAACCATCAAGAACTACAAGATTCTGCCACGCGACATAGTGAGTATTCCTCAAGGTCGGCTGGACTTGGTACCGCCAGAGTATGAAGTCGTAGATAAAAGGGTCACACACGAAGTACCTTTTCCAAATCCGCGGTTTCAGTTACGAGACAGTCAACAGCCAGTGTATGACCAAGTTGAAGATACCTGTTTCATAAACGCACTGGTAGGCTGGGGTAGGTTTTGCCCCACGTTAAAGTGATTTAACGTTAAAAATTCGCTCAATTGCTGGAAGGCCTTATAAGTAGGATAATCAGCAGCCAGAGTTGGCAGGGATGCCTTCAAATGGTTCAGAGACTCACAGCAGGACCAGAACGGTCTTGGACTGGGATAGTAAAAAATTGTACTTGAAAAATTTTGTAGGATGGGGTATAATGTACTCTACTAATAAAATTTTATTGGTTTTTACTATAACACGGCGAATATCTTAATTTACCGTACCAATCCACATATGGGGTACAAAATGACACAAGAAGATTTTCTAAAACTAAGAGCAGAAGGCTTTACTTTTGCCCAAATAGGCGAATATTTTGAATTGACCGAAAGACAGGTCAATTACAGAACAAAAAGCTGGGGACTAGACTACTCAAATAAGAAGTCTCTGGATGAGAGTTTCTTTTCTAGAAATACTAAGGCAGCTAACTACTGGGCGGGTTTTTTAGCCGCAGACGGTTGGATTGAAGGCGATAGAAACAGGATAGGTTTAGCCCTTCAAAAAGACGACTATCAACACTTAGAAAAATTTAAGTTAGCAGTTAGCTCTTCTCATGATATATGTCCATTTATGAATAACACTGCATATAGGATTCGTTTTAATAGCGAAACTATGGTGCAGGATTTAAAAACAAACTTTAATATAACACCTGCAAAAACACAAACATATAAGATGCCTCTATTTGAGGAAGATTACTTAATGTTAGAGTTTTTACGTGGATATATTGAGGGAGACGGGAATCTTGATAAGAAAGCATCTGGTAGAGTTAGTTTAAGTCTGTGCTCAGCAAATAAAATATTCCTAGAAGAGTTTAAGGATATTTGTAGTATTTTAATCAACAAGACTATTACGCAAAACATAACATTAAATATAAACCCCAAAGGTCAAGTATTTAATATAACTCTATGTTTGGACGATAGTGAAAAGTTAATTAATATGTTATATAAAAATTCCACTCAAAGTACTCGACTCGATAGAAAATATAAAATAGCGTCATTAGTATTAAGATAATGGTATAGTCCACAGAAAACATTTACTGCCCTGCACCTTGCCCGCAAGTTTGGTCAAAAAACATTAGTAATCACACACAATACCTTTCTACGCGATCAGTGGATAGGCGAAGTAGAAAGCCTATACGGCATGACACCTGGAGTGATTGGCAGCGGTGACTTTGATATTGAAGACCACTTTATTGTCATCGGCAATATTCAAACTGTCATCAAGCACATAACCGTCTTGAGCAAGGAGTTTGGCACAATCATACTAGACGAAGCTCACCACGTGCCGGCTGAAACCTTTGGGCAACTCATCGACGGTATGTATAGCCGATATCGTATTGCCTTGAGCGGTACAATGGAAAGAACAGACGGCAAACATGTTGTGTTTCGTGACTACTTTGGTGACAAGATCTACAGGCCCCCACAAAGTCACACACTCAATCCCGTTGTAAGGATTGTAAACACAGGACTGCACTTAAAAAATGATGGAACTTGGGTAGAAAAGATCAATGACCTGCTCTACAATGAGGACTATCAGAACTTTATTGCAGCCATGGCAGCAATCCAGATAAGTCATGGGCACAGTGTGTTGATAGTGGCTGACCGAACTGAGTTTTTGGAGAAAGTGAGAAATAAGATTGGAAAAGAAACTTGCGCGCTTGTTACAGGCTCCACAACATATGAACAACGCAGAGAGATCATCGAAGAACTCGAAAGCGAAACAAAGATGTGTGTTGCTGGAAGCCGTCAAATCTTCTCAGAAGGAATCTCCATTAACAGGCTGAGTTGTGTTATACTCGCAGTACCTACTTCCAATCCCATCAGTCTAGAACAAATAATTGGGCGAGTCATGAGACTACATCCAAACAAACCAAACCCTATTGTGTTAGACATAGCGTTTGCTAGTGGTCCAGAAAAACGTCAAGCTGCATTGCGATTGGGTTTTTACATGGACAAGGGCTGGACAGTGGAAAAAGTGTAAGGCAAGATAAATTTTGACTTGCAACAATAAATCATAAATGCTATAATAGTATTTCTTAAGGCGAATAATGGCTTTATTTTTTAACTTAGAAGTCTTGGAGAGGGAAGCTGCAGGTGACCCCGATAAATTCTTAGCACTGCTTACCTATCATCATCGTGGCAGCATCCCTACCAGCTCTAAATCTAAATATAAACCTAGTAAAACATCGTTAAAAGGCAGCAGTTATTTACTGAATCCTGACCCAGTATTGAATTTAGAAAACATTGACCCTGGTTATAGAACACAATACATAAGGTTAGCAGGACGTCGTGACTGGTTCCTTTACAAAACATATGGTGTAATCACACTAGACAGATCATTTTTTCCTGATCTTTTAATAGATAAAATAAAAAGCAATCCATTATTAATTATTGAAACCAATCTAATCAAATTCAAATACGAGGAAATTTACAATGGCTCTAAAATTTGGCGAAACAAAAGGCAAGGCAGTTAAGAAGTCTGTAGAGGCTTATGAGTACAAGGACGGTGAAAATACTGTTCGACTGATCGGTGGGGTCCTACCACGATATGTGTACTGGCTCAAGGGTACCAACAACAAGGACATTCCCATCGAGTGCTTGGCTTTTGATCGTGAAAAGGAAAAGTTCACAAACGTGGAAGTAGACCACGTACCAAGCTACTTCTCTGACAAGAAGTGCAGCTGGGCGTACTCAATCAACTGTATTGACCCCAAGGATGGCAAGGTCAAAGCCCTGAACCTGAAAAAGAAGCTGTTTGAGCAAATCATCAATGCAGCAGAAGATTTGGGCGACCCAACCGACTACGACAAGGGTTGGGATGTTGTATTCAAGCGTACCAAGACTGGCCCTCTACCTTTCAATGTAGAGTACAACCTGAGTGTGTTGAAGTGCAAGGTTCGTGCATTGACACCAGATGAAAGGGCCCTGGCTGATGCAGCAGAAAACATTGATGCAAAGTTCCCACGTCCTTCTCCAGAAGAAGTAAAAGCCGCTCTCGACAAGATTGTAGCGGGCGCTGCTGGTGATGGTGAAGATGGTGTAGACTCAGAGTCTATCAAAGAACTAGGTTAATTAAAAAGCCCCTAAGAGTTGTAATTCTTAGGGGCTTTCTTCACTGAGGAACTATGAAATTAACACTTAACACCTGCTACAGTAGAATCCTTTGGGTAATGTGTTCTGGCCCAGTATTTAGCGACTGTGTAGAGTCTATGAAAATTGTCAAAGGACCACACCACCAGTTCGAGGGTGTGTCCGGATACATAGAAACAGAAGTAGAATTTGTTCTAAAAGACTTAAAAAGATTTTCAAACCTTTGGGAGAGCTGGTATTCTTTGTCAGATAAAAGAAAACTGGACCTGTACGGACTAGCCAAAGGATTGGGAGATTGCAAATGAAGATACTATTTATAGCAGATATTCACATCAAACTGGGTCAGAAAAATGTTCCTGTTGAATGGGCGCGTAATCGTTTTGAAATCTTGATGGATCAATTGTGGGAGATTCAAAAAGAATGTGATATCATGATTGTGGGCGGCGATATATTTGACAAACTGCCCAACATGGAAGAACTAGAGGTCTACTTTGACTTTGTCGCCAGTTGCAGTATTCCCACGTACATCTACAGTGGCAATCACGAAGCAGTTAAACGTAACACTACTTTTTTGACCAATCTCAAGGGCGCTACCAACAAGATCAATGAGTTAGTCACTGTTGTAGACGACTACTGGAGTAATGGTGTAGTAGATATTATACCATACAACAAACTCAAAGAGTGGGAAAAAGACCCCGATAATACTTTTGTTAGTCTACACAATCGAATACTGTGCACACACGTTAGAGGAGAAATACCACCACATGTCAAACCAGAAGTCGATTTGGACCTATTTGACCGCTGGAGTTTGGTTCTGGCCGGCGATCTTCACAGCTATGACAATTGCCAGCGTAATATTCTTTACCCTGGTAGTCCCGTTACCACTAGTTTTCATCGTAGTCTTGTCGACACCGGCGTTATTATTGTGGACTCTGATACTCTCCAGCATGTTTGGAAGAAGTTAGAGGTACCACAACTTATTCGTAAAACAGTCAGGGCTGGCGAGGCCATGGTTGCCACAGACTACCATCACACTGTATACGAGGTAGAGGGCGACATGAGCGAACTCAGTGGTGTAGAAGACAGTGTTTTAATAGACAAAAAGATTGTCAAACGTGAAACTGATACAGCACTTATTTTATCTCCAGAACTAACATTGAGTGAAGAAGTAGCCGAATACTTACGTTATGTATTGAACTTAAACGAAGACTCAGTACAAAAAGCATTACAGGAATTAAAAACCCATGAACACAAACTCAATTAATGCCATCGTGTACAGCCAAGAAAACTGTCTGGCTTGCAACCAGGCCGTATCACTGTTGAACCAATCAGGTTACACAGTAGAGGTTCGCAAGATAGGCGAAGGTCAAGCCTGGTCTAAAAAAGACTTATTAGAGCTAGTTCCAGATGCCCGCAGTGTGCCGCAGGTCTTTGTGGGTGAACGCTATGTGGGTGGATTGCCTCAACTAAAGCAGTACTTGGACGTTAGATGATTACATTAAAGAAGATGAAGTGGAGTAATCCCTTCAGTTATGGTGAAAATAACGAGATAAACTTTGACAGTTCTCCACTGACCCAGATTGTTGGTGGTAATGGTCATGGCAAGAGCAGTATTGCATTGATACTCGAAGAAGTTCTCTACAACAAGAACTCTAAAGGTATCAAGAAGGCAGACATCTTAAACCGCAACGTTAAAGCAAAAAATTACTCTATTGAACTAGAGTTTGACAAAGACGGTAGAGTTTACACAATCAAAACAGTTCGTGGAGCCACACAAACTGTTAAACTGACGTGCGATGGTGAAGATATTAGCAGTCATACTTCTACCGCCACCTACAAGACAATCGAAGAACTGATAGGGTACGATCACAAGACATTTTGTCAGATTGTATATCAGAGCAGCAGTGCCAGTTTGGA
>JACCDX010414994.1_pt1 | contig 17361 bp, 22 predicted proteins | sample 7449681 | NCBI WGS metagenome assembly JACCDX01 (sample SAMN15323450, study PRJNA562643) | freshwater metagenome | isolation source: river surface water | place: USA:Blue River Watershed | collected 2017-08-18
GAGCTTTATCAGATAGTAATGAGTTGCGTTTAGCAAATGCTTCTGCGCCCATAGCCATCATCGCACGACCTTGCTCGCTATTAGATAGTGATGGGACAGAACTCATATAGGCTTTAAATTCAATATCAGATGTAGAGCCTGATCCTGGCTGTCTTACACCTACAGCAGCACGAGTAGCAAGTGATTGAGCTAAGTCATTAGCTGTAACTTGTTCATTCTTGAGGCCAAGATCTTTAGCTAGTCCAGTACCTACCTTAACTAGATCGCCACCGCCTTTACCAGCTAATAATGTATTAACTGTCGAGGCAGTTTGAGCGAATGTACGGCTAGATGCAGCAGCAGATGAGAACTCACCAACACGCTCAGAATCAATCTTATCAAGGCCTTTTTCGCTAAGACTAAATACATTAGTAGTAGATGGGCTAGACATTTGCTTGAAAGTAGCAAAAGCCTTTTGCTCTGCTGGACTCATCTCTTGGAAAGCCTTAAATGTCTTAATAGCTTCTGGAGTGGAATCTGTTTTCTGCATTAACTTAGCAGCTTCTACAGGATCAACAATAGAGATAGCCTGTACTAACTTGTTGAAGTCTACAGTTTTAGCAGTAGGCAAATTAGCTTTTAATGCTCCTACTGTTTCAGCTCCAGCCATATCGCCACCAAACTCAGGGCGAGAAAGCATTTCTAATTGAGATCCTGGAGCAGTAGACATTGGAATAGCTTGTGGAGTTTGCGTTGTAGCGCCAGCCATAGCTTGTTCAAACAAGGCTTTTTTCTCTTGCTTTTGCTTGTAGTCTGCTAATTGTTGGGCAGTAAGCATCTGTTTAAGCGTAGTATCAAACGATGACTGATAGCCACCATATCCAGCACCTAAAGCGCCAGCTAGAGCTTGTCCTGTACTGATAGGCCTAGGCTGATTACCAGAAGCTCCTAGCAAAGCCACAAGTGCGCCAATTCCACCTTGAGCTAAAGCATTTTGCTTCATGGATTGAATTTGCTCTGGGGACATTACACCAGAATAATCAGGCGCAGAGCCAAATAATGAGCTAATAAAGTCTGCCATGTTTTATCCTAAAAGTGAGTTTTTATTGCGTTGAGGCTGCTTAATATTTAACAGGCTCAAAATAGGGGTGTAATCTACTGCGCCTTGTGGCACTCTAGATTGATTAAATTGCTGTGGCTGTACTTGTTGAGGAACTCTGCCAGCGCCTAATAAGCCAGATGCCATTTTTGCACCCATGATAGCTTGCATAGGAGAAATAGAAAGTTTTGTTGGCAATGTAGCTTGTAAAGATTTAATTCCTAAAGGAGCTAATTCTTTGGAAGAATATGAGTAAGAAAGATTCTGAGCAATAGCCTCTGGACTTAATCCGTTAGTAGCCATTTGCGCCATATCAGCAGCAATAAATGGATCTACGCCAGCAGACAATGTAAGATTAGATGCAATATCTGTAGCTCCTAGCCCTTGTTGAGCTAGATTCCACGCATCATAAGCCTCTGTATATGGCAGAGCTTGAGTAATTGCAGCTTCTACTCCAGCAGCAGTTTGAGATGCTGAAAGTGCAGCAGCAGCTTGTTCAGCAGCGCCTAGGCTTTCAAAAGCTCCTCCAGTACCAGCTAAACCACCAAATACATCAGCACCAGCAGCCGTACTAGCAGCTTCAGCAGCACCAGCTCCAGCAGCAGCTTCGCCACCAGCTAGAGCCATTAACTCTGGGGCAAAATATAATCCAGTACCAAGTGCAGCAGCACCGCCTACAGTACCCCATCCACCAGGGATCTCATCACCTACAAATTTATCTACATCAGCAAGACCTGATCCAATAGCTTGTCCAGCATCTTCTACAGCCCCTAAAATACCACCATCACCGCCATCTGTTCCTAATGCACCAGAAATAGTATCGGTAACTGCTTCAATTGGGTTTCCTCCACCGCCTTGTGGCTTGATCTTACGATCACCAATATGCTCGAAAGCGCCTTGTGGAAGGTCTGGAATATCCATTAAAGCGCAAAATCTGTTATTAAATCTCATAATTTATATTCCACCAATATTTGTTTATTTTGAAACCCAATTCGTTTCCACAATCTCGCTACTGATTCTCTAGCGTACCCTTGTATTTTAGTAGCACCCATGCTTTTTAACAAAGTTTTAAAGTGTCCTAAAGTATCTTTATTTCCGATAAACTTACCGCCAATTGCACAAACAAAGGCTACTAATCCATTAGGGTAGTTAGCAAATGAAACTACTGCACACCCCTCGATTTTGCCTTCTTCTACAGCAACAATTAATATCCATTGCTTATTAACTAAATAAACCTTTACTTGTTCAACTGTGTATTCTTCTACACCGCTTTGCTCTAATGCTTCTTGTATAAACTTTCCTACTACATCCCAATGTAGGTGTAAGTGCGCTACATTGAGATGTTGTACTTTCATTTACAGCAGACCACCTAATGCGCCACCAGCTAAAGCGCCTAATCCAGCAGTTCCGTAGCCACCAGCAAAATTCAACGCTGGGAAGGCTTGACCTAGAGCATATCCACCTAAACCACCAGCCAAAGCGCCTGTTAAAGCGTTTGTAGTTGTATTGTTGTAGGTAGGTGAAGTCTGAGTGCCATAGCCACCCATAGGAGAGCCATAGACAGACGATAAATAGCCTGATAACTGCTGATATGGTAATTGCTGTTGGAAGTTGTATCGAGCCATCTGATCTTGTAATTCTTGACCAGTAATAGCCTCTCTTGCTGCGCCAATTTGAGCCAATTGCTGAGAAGGCAAATACTGTTGAGCATAGATAGTTGGAGCAGCTTGAGCAGCTTGCATTTGGCGTTGCAGATCTGTATTTTGCAATTCGCCAATCTTTCCAGCAGCTTGCATCTGATTGCCGAGCATAGCTTGTTGAGCTTGCTGTAGTCCTTGCGCTCCAGCCAAACGAGTTTGAATATCTTGAGCAGACATAGCCCCCAATTGACCCAATGCTTGTTGCTGCAACTGGCGCTCTGCTTGGTATTGTGTCCCAGCCAAGTTAGAGGTTACATCGCCTAAAGCACGACCATATTGTTCTGTTGCAGTACCTAATGCTCGCTCCATAGAGCCAGATCCTAAACGGCCTGATTTAGAGTAAAGGCTAGAGATGCCAGGTAATACTTGCTCGCCAAACTGTTGAGTTAATGGTCGAGTAGCAGCTTGCATCATCTGTTGCTGATATGGATTGCTATTAAGCATAGATCCAGAAGCAATAGCTTGAGCTTGCTGAGTAGCAGCATTTTGCATACCGCCATAGGCAGCTTGATTATAAACATTAGCTCCAGGCTGATAAGTTGCCTGTCCGTAAAGCTGTTGGAACAAAGGAGATGCTTGGCTTTGAGCAGTCATTCCAGACATAAAAGACTGTTGAGCCTGTTGTAGCAATGGGCTTTGCTGGCGAGCAATGGCCTCCTGTTGTGCTAATGCCTCTTGAGTCTGCCCAGATGGGCTTACATAAGTCTGCCCAGGATAATAAGTAGGCTGCGCTCCTGTCAAAAATAGATTCTGCGCCCGTTCTAAGCCTGTAACCAAAAACGGGGCTAGGGTTGGATCTATTGATGAGGTAGTTGTAGTTGTTGCCATGTGATTTCCTTTTATCCTACGATTACATATTTATAAGTCTTATTTGCTGTGTCATTAGCAAAATGAGAAACTATTGCGCTTCCATTAGTCTGAGAGCTGATATATACATTGCTAAATGATAATGGCGCAATATATTGAAGTGTTACGATTGCTGATGGGATTGCTGGCCTAGGGATTGCTCCATCTGCTGCATAATGCTCTAAACCTACATCTGTGCTAGATGTTGTTCCAGCAATCTCTACATAATCACCAGCTTGCATTTCAATAAATGTATTTACTGTTCCAATAACATGACTTGGAACTCCAGCGCTTTTACGGGCTGGAATATCAAAACGGCTGGCTGATCTTGGAACATCTACATTATTAACCCTAAACCATACATCAGCATATTCTGGTGTATTTGCAAGGTTTATTAATTGTATTGAAAACTGGACATTGTAAATTCCATAGTTTCTTACATACAGTCTAGAGCTACTAGCTAAGTAAACTCCGCTTGCTTCTTCTGTAGTGTCATATATGACTACTGCTGTAGAGCCTACGCTTGGAGATAGCTGATCCGTATTATTTGTAAAGCATCCATAAGGAGCTGCATCTGTTTCTGCTGCATCAGATGAAGGGATTAGCAAGATCGTGCTATCTATGCCAATACGAGCATCTGTAATTGTTGTAGATGTTGCGTTGCCTGTTGCTAATGTAACAAGCCCAGTATTGTTGGTTTTACCATTCATAATGCCATTGACAATTTCAGCGACTGCTCGCTGATCTCCACCAAACGGAGGTAATTGTCTAAACATTATCTAGTTCCTAGCCCATTCAAATCAATATCTAAACCTATAGTGGTTTTCCATAATCCTGTAGGTGTTAATTGTAGACGATGATAGCGCCCAACGCCACGAATACTTACACGATTTTCTGCATCCGCTACTGTCTGAGCGCCAAACTCTACAGGCTGATTTAACAGTCTGCGAGATACTAGAGCTACATTACCAGATCCATTATCTACAATTGGTTTTGCCATTGTGATAGCCGATGTTGTGCCTGGAACTTCAATATCACCAGTTTCAATATAGGCTGTATTATTAGCACCAGAGAATGTAACAATTTTGGTATCTTTTACACCAGCAAATTGCATCTTTCCACCTAGCCAAACACGACTATCAAAAGTAGTGGTAATTTCTTCTAAATCTCCAAATACATCCAAACCTTCTAAAGTAAATGAAGGTGTAGAAGATGTAGCTACACGACTAGCATTAGTTGTTCCAGATGACCATTTTCCAACTTCATAATTAAAGATTAGTAATTTATCTACAGTAGCAGATGATTTAGAAGCATAAGCCCAAATAACGAGCTTTCTAGCTGGATCTACAGCAGCAGACATTAGGTTTAATGTTCCTTGATCTACATCATCAAAGAAATAGCGATTTACCTTCTCGTTTCCAATAGGGATAATCTGCTGCCCATCGCAAGCATAGAATCCATTGTCAGATAAAAAGAAAGATGTACCGCCATACTGAATAATGGAATTAGCCTCATAACATCCTTGATTACGGCTGATATTATCAAACTGGAATACCAGAGGGCTTCCAACATAAGACATACGATGAATAGAGCGATCCATAAATACTAGGCCAAATTCACCTCCAGTAACGCCAACTACTGCACCGCCATCTGGAATATCTTGATAATCTGCTTGCGTAGTAGCCGAATTAGTCCAGCTAGTTTCATCTCCAAGAGCAGACCATTGAACACGATTAGGGCGTACTGTAGATTCGTTAATATAGCCAGATACTACAAAATCTCGAACAATCGTTACATATCTAGCTTGTGGAGCATCAGCAGCCAAATCGCTGAAGTTAGTGGCACTATTGATATTAAATCCTTGTAGACGATTGCCACCATTAGCAGCAATCAGGACATTACCAAACTGGGTAAAACGCCATCTTTGCTCTGATGGAGTTGTATACAAAAATGTTACTGATCCTGTATCTGATGCGCTAGGAATATCTGTTCCAGACTTGATATATGTAAATGTAGTCGTAGTAGGAGCAGAATCTATCGTAAAAGTGCCATTTAAAGTGGTATTTGTAACGGCTGCAATAGTTACACTATCTCCACTAGAAAAGCCATGAGCTACAGAAGTAGTAATTGTTACTGTATTTGATGTACGAGCAACTGTAGTAATTGTTCTGCTTGCCTTAGATACATTGTCTAAAGATAGATCAGTAGCATCTAACTTAAACAGTTTTGTAGCGCCACCAGCAAATACAGCAGTAACACCAGTAGCCGTTGTTTTAGCAGCTACAACATTACTTAGGTTTTCAGAGGCAGCGCCAGAATAGATCTCTGCTGCGTTAATAGCGCCATATCCTGTAGCTTTTGGAAAGACATTTTCGGCTCTTTGTAAGCCATTAGTAAGTCCTGGCTGATCTGGAGTCCATTCGCCAAAGGTTATTCTACTTATTGCCATGTCTGAGTTCCAATGCTTTTATCTGTCCAGTTATTGCTTGAAGGTGTAACGGGAGTCCAATCCTCAGAACCGCTACTTGCCTCTACCCATATATCTTCTTGTGGCGTTACATCTTGCCATGACTCTGCCCCAGGTGTTTCTGGTGTCCAATTATCGCCTAATCGGTTGCCAATACACTCAATAAAACTTGTACCATTTATCGTACAACTTGCAGCATAAACAGCTATTCCTTGAGCCTCTAATAAAGCGTAAGCGTTTACATTAGCTTCGCCAGAGTATTCAACTCCACCAAGGGCTGTAACAGTCGCTACACCAGTAATACTGCCTACGGATGTGCGTAGCCTAATGCCATCAGCAGAAACGCTACCAGAGGCCGTTATAGAGCCTGTAAATAGCCTTATTCTGCTTCCATCGGCAACAACTGTAGCTGATCCAGCAACATTTCCGATTCCGTACCGAATTGCGTACGCATTGGCGTTTACTTGAGCATCGCCTGAGATTGATCCAGCGCTTGTTCTAATGCGGATTGCTGCGCCATTTACTGTAGCTACAGCGTTTATAGATCCTACGCCAAAACGAATAGCATCTGCATCTGCGCTTACTGAGGCCGATCCTGTAATGCTTCCAGAGTTAAATCTAATGCGATAAGCAGATCCGCTAACAGTAGCAGATCCGCTAACTTGTGCTACGCCATATCTAATTGCATCGCCATCTGCGCTAACAGAGGCAGAAGCAGTAATGCTTGCATCGCCATAGTAGATACAAGTAGAGGCCGAGTTCCATACTGGATCGTCAAAAGATACATTAATCTGTTCTAAAGTGCCGAACTGATCTATGTTATCAATTGTGAACCCACCGCAGTAATCGGCTGGCATAGTATTACGCCAAGGTTACTGTCAAGCTACCAGAAGCAATCTTGAAAATATCGCCTGTATCAATAGATTTAGATGTGTCTAAAGCTGTGTGATAGAGCATATTGCCAGTAGTTTGCGCATCCCAAATAGCGATCCAGCCAATTGTTCCCCATGTGCCAGTAGCTTGTGGGAAAGTAATATCAGCAGTAGTAGTTGATACACCATTAGAAGGCGCACCAAAAGTAGCAGATTGGCGAATGTAAGCATTACCGCTTACTTCTGTACCAGTACCAGCATCGGTGGGATCTGCTGTGTGTAAGCTGATATAGACTGCTGCTGGGGATGTGTATGATGTGTTTCTCAAAGTTGCGTTAATTAACGCATTTTCGAGGTAGTTTGACATTTCAGCCATGTTAATTCCTTATCGTGAAGTAATACGCATTTGTAAGGGTATACCCGAATACTCTGAGTTTTGATCTGAGTCTTGAATATTCTTTATTGCTCTGTCATACAGAGTAGCCCATGTTTGTGAGCGAGCATCGTTAATTAGGTAAGGCTCTGCTTCAAGTAATGCGCCATACAATAGAGCATCAGGATAGTTAGCAAGAAACACATTGGAGCTATTAGATCCAGAAAGTACAGGAGGTTGTGCATAATATAAGATCTCCAATACATAAGCCGTATCTGGCATTGGCGCAAACTGAAACTCAGCAGACAATACAGTATAAAAAACTGGAAGCCCAGACTCATCAGCCCTGGCATCTCTTGTGAAGGCGCTAGGACTCATGTAAGTAACTGGCATACGAGGGTTTCCCTGTGTATACAAGTCCCGAACCTCCAGAAAATCTGTAGGCAGAGCTACTCTTGCATCTCCAGCAGTCATACTCGCAGTAGCGGATTTCAGCATCTTACGAGTGCGTAGTTCCCTAGCAAGACGAGTTTCTGCAAAGCGAATAAAGTCAGGAATTACCGCAGTCAAATCACTTCGACCTAGGTAATTTGCGACTGAAGTCTGCAAGTCAGAATACGATGTATACGCCATATATGCCCTTAATCCTTAATATCATCCCATCCGTAGATGTATGATCCAACATGGCCTATCTCCATAGATAAGTCATGGTCTACCCATGTCTGTATTCCAGCATCTTTAGCCTTAATACAGAAGTAAATATCTTCGCCTAACAGCTTGCCTTTAAGCAATTGCTCAAAGTAGAAATAAGGCTGGGGAATGTTCTTTAGGCATGAAGTCTTAATAAGCATGACTCCGCACCCAATAGCATCTACTTTCCCAATGCCTTTTTCTTTATTAGAGTAAACCTCTAACCAATCTACGCTACCATCTTCGTTAATCTGAATATTCCGAGCAGTAGGCTTCGGAGGCATCATACGAGTAGTAGCATTAACGCCTATTATATCTTTGTTGGCCTTTAAAAGGCGCTCAAATGTATCTTTTGGGAAACGCATATCAGCATCAATAAACAGGATGTAATCGCATCCCTCTGCGACTGCTGTCTTAACAAGGCTATTGCGCTGATCGAATATCAGCGTACCTTGCGATGTATATACATTTACCTTGTGTTTTGTATTTGCTGCCAAGTGTCCGACCATGATTGCCAGGTCAAACGCAGTATTTACTTCCATTAATCCCCTAGCTGGGATGCAAATTCCGACTCTCATACATTACCCCCACGAGTTCTAAATACTCGATTATCAGGGTTATTAAGCCATTTTGCTAATGCCTTGGGATCAACAATATGATACCCACGCATAATGCCCATTTCGTTGAGCGTTTCAATAATTAATGGAGGTAGCTCTGCTATCTTATTTCTTGGGTCTAAAGGAGCATCTCCCCACCCAGTTTTACCGCTTCGTTCGTTAAACTGCTTTTGCGTATGATCGCTAAAAGCTGATAAATCTGTTTCAGAATGAATAATCAAACCGCCATGACCATCTGCATGAGCCGTCTTAATTACGCCATCTATTGAACCTAAGTTACCTCGTTTACCGAGATCAGACATAAAATCTCCTAGAAAAGGGGGCAAGTTTCCCCACCCCCTTATTCTACATTACTATCAAGCAGTCAGATCGAAAATACCGCCATGAGCAGCTTCGTTCTTAACTTCCAAGGTCAATTCTGCCAAGATTTGAGTCTTGTCGCTATCGCCAGCTTTAGCCAGTTCGATAGTTTGGAATGGGCGCAAGTAAGCCAATGCTGCATACTCAGGATCGAGTACGAGAGCATCACGAGTACGCATGAAACGATTTGGAACGATCTGCAATACACCAAAGTCGGACTGATAGAGATCAGCGCCAGCTAAGATTGTTGCTTGACCGCTTGTTGGAACTTGGTAACGCTGTGCAGCAAGGCCAGAGAAGCCAGATACAACTTGCTTGAGAGCTGGGCTAACAAACAAAGTTGAAGGTGTGCCACCAGAAGTAAACACTTTAGCAACTACATCTTTCAACATAGCTTCTGTGAAAGTACGAGTAGAGCCGTCTGTACGAGTAGAAACACCAACAGTAGTTGGATCAACACCAGTTACAGAAGTACCATTCTTGCTTGTGTTTGTCTTGATGTAAGACAACAAAGAACCCATTTTACGGGCTGTAGAGTTGCTTGAACCAGTAGCTTGACCTTGATTAGCTGTGATGATTGTTTCAATATCACGCTTGATCTCAGAAGAAGCCTTAGCCAATTGATAAGCCTTTTCAGACTTACGACCAGCTTTATCAACAGCTTCCAAAGTACCAGAAACTTGAATTGTCTTACCCACGATTTGTGTGTAGTTACCAATACGAGTTGTTGGTGAGAGGTCAGCAGCAGTAGCATCAGCACCTTCAACTAAAGCGTTAGCAGTAGTAGAAGCAGCCAAAGCATCAGTTTGCCACTCATGGTAAACACCAGTAGCCTTAGTCTTGCCAATAGATGACATGATTGGGGTATCTGTAGGAGAGATGTTATAGATAACATCGGAGAGATCTTCACGAGCGCCAACTGCGTCGTAGCGATTATAAATAGCCATGATTTAATTCCTTTAAATTATAAAAATCGTTCAAATAAGCGAGCTGCATCGTTTTTACTGCCTGTTTGTTTTAAACGAGCAAACTCTTTTTTCTTTGCTTCTTGTTCGGAACTCTGCGGATTAGTTGTTCCAGGTTTGAGAGTCTTAGGAGCAGAGGCCACCTTTTTAGTAGCGCCAGCCTTGCCAGCTACGAGCTTCTCATACTGCATAGCTTTATAGAGCGTTTGTACAGCCCGACTGTCATAAACTTGTGAAAGCTCTTGGTCTGAGAATCCAATAGATTTAGCGTAGTTACGAATATCTCTACGGACTACTTCAGCCTTGGCATCATCCTTAAACTCAGGAATGATCTCTTTTAGCTTTGCTTGTTCATGCTGGATGTGGCGTTGCAATTGCTGTCCTTGCATAGCTTGTTGTTCTTGTAGAACACGCATACGCTCGGCTTGAACGGCTTGTAATTGCTTTTCCCTTTCGCTGCGCTCTGCTACCTTGATTGCATAGGCAATTGGATCTGTTTCCTTGAGTTCTTGCAAGTTCTCACCAGAATCCGCTTGACTTAGCAACTGCTCGATAACTTGGAGTCGTTGTGCGTAAGTATCTCTAGTCTTTGCTGCTTCATCAATCTTTACTCGCTCGGCTTCTACAGCTTTGCGTTGTTCCGCTAAAGATTGAGTCTTTTTCTGATAGTCAGCAGTCCTACTGTAACCATTCAAAAGTTCGTCTAGACTTACTTCTAATTCCTCGCCATTTGCTTTGACTCGGTACTTAGGAGCTTCTTCTACAACTTCTTCCTGGTATTCAGCTTCTTCCGCACTTACATCGGATTCTTCGGCCTGTGGCTCATCGTAACTACTTTCGTAGTCGCTAGAATCATCTGCACGAACTTCTGGGTCAGCTTGCGCTTCCTCGGTTTGTGGGTCAAGAATAGACATAAATGCGTTAGCTGCACCGCCTATCGTGGTATCTACACTCCCTTGTGGGTTGGTGTTTTCGCTCATCGTTTTTACCTTTTATGGTAGTTAAAAAAACCTTATGCGTTTCTTATCAATTTCGCTCTGATCTGCGATTGATTGAATAGAAGCGTGAAATTCCTCTATCGCTCTCAGCTTGACTAAGGCTCTTTCTCTGCCTTCTGCATCGTCTTGATGAGAGTTAAAAATTAATCCCTTGTAAAACTCTATTTGAGCCTCAAACAGCTCAACAAAGAACTCATCTCTTAAATAGGTCTGCGCTCTTTCAGCTTTGTTCATTACATCCCTTTAGCAAGCGTTTCAACTGCTTTAATCTCTGCCATTGCTGTAGCCTTATCTCTAGCCAGCTTAACTTCTTCAGCAGCGATCTCACGCTTCAATTGTATCTCTGCCGAGGCTTTTTCTCTAGCTAGGTTAATTTCAGATGCAGCCTTAACTTGGTTAGCTTCGATTTGAGCCTGTAACTTTGCTCTATCACCTTCAATTTGTGCCTGAGTCTGAGCCATGTAAGCCTGTACTGCTGGATCTAATGGAGCTTGTTGCTGTGGCTGTGGAGCAGATAACTGAGCATCTAACTCTGGGCTGATTTCTTTAAAGAACTCGTTAGAGTCTTTGTAGCCAGCAGCTTCAATCATCTTGCCAAGCGTATTACGATATTGACCGATAGTTACCAATGGATTAGAGAAGCCTTGAGTTCCAAGGATCTGCTCTTGTTTCTGTAGAACCATAGCAGCCATAGCCATTTGTTGATCCTTGTTACCAGTACCCAAGCCAACACTAATAGATACATCGTAGTTGTTTTTCCACTCACGAGGATCAATAGATACATACTTTCCACGCATACGGACTACACGAGCCTTATCTTGGTATTTGCATAACAAGTGGAAAATTCCGCTAAACAGATCCTTAACGCCAGTATCGGCAAAGATACGAGCAATCATCTCAATACGGCCTGATCCAGCTTGTTGCATAGCTGCAATAGCTGTAGCAGTAGTGTTTTGCAGAATATTAGGGTCTAAGCCCTGGCTAGTCTGGGTAACGCCAGAACGCTTCTGCAATACATTGTCCATGTAGTCGAGCATAGGGAAGCTCTGAGCTGCTGTAGGAGGAACAGTAAGGGCTTGTACTGCCCCTGGTGTTTTCATACGAACAATGCCGTTCGGAGCTACTGTCAGCAAGTCATCCATGTTTACTTGACCATCAATAGCCGTCATACGAGGCAGATTGGTGAGGTACAAGTTATCTAGGATTTGACGGGTAATCGTGGACTTAATCAATTGAATGTCCATCGCACGATCAGCCAGACTTTGACCAAAGAACTTATGGGGCATTGGAATCGGGCATACAGAAGCAAATGGAATATGATCCACTTCTTCTTTATCCAAGATTGTAGTCATGCCAGCATAGGTAACTTTAGCCAGCTCTGCCATGCCATCATTATCTAAATCGGTACGGATATAGCACTCAAACACCTCAATCTCTTGCATTGAGAAGTCTAATGATTGCGCCTCATCAGGCATCTCGCCACGATCATAACGGGCAATGCGCTCTGGAGAGTATGTCAAATCGCTATAGGCTGGGAGATCATCCACTACATCTTTAGGATAGCCAGCAGCAACTAAGTCTGAGCGAGTCATCATTACACGATGGGCTACAAAGCGAGCCTCTCGGATATTCTTATCACGCTTAGAGATCAAGAACTCCTCTGGAGGTACATTCTGAACCTTTACACGCCCAGCTTCTTTTTTCTTCTTAATTACTACATCGTATGAGTATGTAGCTGGAATCATCATGCCAGTAACAGGATCAACGCTCTCAGGCGTTACTTCGTTCATGTCTTGGCTTACAAGCTCCATCTCATTGTCTGCAAAGAGCATTGTGAGTTCTTCTGCATTGAGGTCTTTGTAAGTTTCCTTGATAGGATCTTCGCTATCTTCCCACCAGTATTTAACAATGCCATTCTTTTGTAGAAGTGCATCTTTAAACCAATCGTGCATCAGGATAACGCCATCGTTATCTTGGAAAAACACTAAATTACAGTATTCGGTAGCCTGTTTAGCTGCTTCTTCATCGCCAGGGAACTTAGGGTCAAAGCGCACTAATTCGTCAGATTGAGTAAAGATGCGGAGCAATTGTGGCAATGCGCCATCTACTACCTCTGCTACTTCTCCAGTAACAATGGATGAACGGCCTTCTACTTCGTTGCCATAAGGCTCACGATTGTAGTATTTGATAGCCTTAGAGCGATCATCTGTAGTTTCTGTTTCTACGAACCCAATGGAGTTCTCGATTTCAGAATCCAGAATACCTTTTAGCTTGTTATCATCCATATTTACACAATCCAGTTTGTTTTAACATTTATGGGTTTATCCCATGTATACGGCTTCTCATCTAACCCTACGGCAACATACCGCCAAGCATCGGCAGCATGAGAGTTTTGGTCATGTAAAGGCTTATCGCTAAACATTTTAGTATCAGGATCAACTGCGTACCGATAATGCCTTAATGCCTGTAATCCTTCTGCACATTTGCTTTGGTCAAAATAGCACCTATTCATCAGCATACGAGCAGCGTTAATTCCATCAGCTATGCTCAGTTTAGGAGTAATCCTTACTGGCAAGCCCATTGATTCAATAATCTCTTTCGTACTGCGCCCTGTCATATTCTTATGCTCTGCATCATGCGGAAGCCAATGATCCCTATAAGTGTAGCCTTTTTCATGCAAAAGGTTTACATAAAAATCAATTGTCTTTTGGCAATCCTGATAGAAGTCTATGATTCTAACCTCGCCACCTGGCAATGTCTGAACGAACCAAATGCTCGTCATATCAGACCAGCCAAGATCCCAGAATGTACTTACCAGAATACCCTTGTCTACAGGAACATCCTTAATACGATTATCTTCTTGCGCTTTTCTTAGCTCTGTAGCATATACAGCGCCATCTAATACTTGTCTTGTATTGCCTTCCCATACATTGAGATAGGCATCCATATCTCGTTCTTTTAGATCTTCCATCTCCGATCTAAGTACAGACGGAAACCAAGGATTATCAGACCAGTTTACTTTTACTACTTTAGCGTTACTCGGTGGATAAACCACAAACCGCTTGTATGTTTCATCCGTATCTAACTCAGGATTGAATGTTACCCAGATCTCAGAATCTTCCTTACGGATCGTAGGAATCAACACATCCCACGAGCTTTTAGAGGTAGTCTGAGCTTCTTCTACCCAGCATATATCTACACCCTCAAACGACTTAATTTTAGTAATGTTGTGCTTTAAACCAGCAAACAAGAACTCTGTTCCATTCTTACCAAAGATACTGGTGTTCTGTACAGTATAGAAGTCCTCTAACCCCATAGACCTTACCTGATCTGCTAATAACGCATGAACAGAGTCGGAGATAGATACTTGGAACTCACGAGCGCACAATATTCTCAGCTTCATCCTACGCCCAATGGCTAACAGGACTCTAGCTACTGTCCAGGACTTAGAGCTACCTCGCCCACCATAGACAATCTTATAACGATGCTTTTCCAGCAAGCACTCTAGCTTCTCTGGAATCTCTAAACTGAGCTTTTCTTCTGTTTCGATCACTCTGGGCGCTTGATAATGAACTCAATCTGCTTCAGCTCAATAGCCTCACCATCTACACCGCTAATCTCAGTAGCTTGTACGGCCTTGCCATCTACACGATCCATGATCTCTTTAACTGCCCAAGGCTCGCCATCTTCAGCAGCCTTTACTAGCTTGTCTGCAATAGTACGCAATCTACGACTATCTTCTTGAACTAGAGCCATTCTTAATTGATTGTAGAACAGCTTACCCTTCTTGCCGTTCTGATTGCCTACAGGCGCACCGCCCTTATTAGTTGAGGCAACTTCTACATTATTGTTTTCTAAAGCGTTTTCCATTCCATTCCCTGTGGGTTGATGGTTGATGATGTAGTTATTCTACAACACTTTTGGTAAGGATGACTTTCATCCCATCTATCATTCTAGGAAGAATTGTTAGCATCTGCTCACTAATGCCCATCTCATCAGCTAATGGGCTTTTTTCTAATAAGCACTCTTTTATGTAGAAACGATCTGTCCAGCCTAGATACCAATGCCAATCGGTATAGTAAAGCCAGCTATTCTCGTTGAACGCTCTTACATGAGTAGGATCTTGCCACGCACCTAGACTTAAGTCATAAGGCACATGAATGTGGAACTCACCTTTATTTGACAGTAAGTCCTTGCAATTTGTCATTGCTGCCACAAGATTAGGTATATGCTCTAGAACATCGTTAGCGATGATTCTATCGAACATTCCCTTCTTTATCTCTATATCTCCAAATCTTGTAGAGATTGTTTCTCCCCAAGGAACATTGGTAATATCTAAAACCCAATCAGGGTTTTTACTAGCCTGTATGTCTGCGTTTAAGCAGTCCTCTAGGAAGTCTTTACCGCTACCGATATTAAGACAGTTTGGCAATGAGTTCATCTATATTTGAGCTACAAAGTAATGGGATTAGCTCCTGGATCTCTTGGTCTGATTTTTCCCACCAAGGGTTTTCCCTAAGAGCTTCTATTTGTTTCTCTGTAAATCTGTATTTCAATATCTTGGCTGGATTACCACCTACTATTGCGTAAGGTGGCACATCCTTTACAACTGTAGCATTAGCGCTTACTACTGCGCCATCTCCTATTGTGATACCAGACATGATAGTACAGCCAGATCCTAGCCATACATCGTTTCCTATGCTTATATCGCCTTTAGTTGCTGGGTGTCCTTCGCCATGCCATTTAAACGCATCTTTATGTATATGCCCAAATGGATAAGTAGTTACCCAATCTGTCCTATGGTTTCCACCTAAGAACAATTGCACATTATCGGCAATACTGCAAAAAGAGCCTATGCTTACTTGCGCTCCTTCTCCCCATCTACGAATGACTAGATTCTCTAGCCCGTATGTATATCTCAGTTAATCACCATTTAACTTTGTCTGCCCAGTACGCAGCGCTCATCTTACCTTTAGCAATATTGGCAGAATGGCGAGCCTTGAATGACTTACGCCTAGCCTTATCTGCTGCTGATTCGCCTTCTTTTGCTGGACTACCGCTTACGCCTTGCTGCCCGAATCGAATGGTTTTTACTTTATCACCTTCTTTAGCCACTACAACATGGCTTTTAGTAGGATGATTAGGTGTTTTCTTTGGCTTGTTATAGCCAGCAACTCCCATACGCTCTAGTACGGATGCAGCTTCTTTTAGCTTCATTTCTTGTAGCGAGCGTTCTTAGCAGCTTCGCTAATAGCGATTGCAATTGCTTGCTTTGGATTCTTAACGACCTTGCCACCTTTGCCAGAATGTAGAGTTCCTTCTTTGAACTCACTCATTACTTTGCCAATCTTGGCTTGTTTTTTGGTCATTTTCATTTTTTAGGCTTCTTTGCTGTTTTTGCTGCCATCTTGAAATCTTTAGCACTAGGAGCTGATTTGCTTCCTACTTTATTCATTTTCTCGCCAGATCCTTCAGCGATGCGCTTGCGTTTAGCGTGAATATTGGCGTAGAGTCCTGTTTTCACTCGTCATACCCCATTTCATCTTCCATCTCATCTTCCATTTCTTCTTCGCCAATTGCTTCCCAGGCATCGCATCCACGATTACCATCGCAAACAAAATCAAAGATCTCGCAATGTCCCATACCTTTAGGCACACCGCAATCAGATAGATCAGTATTGAAGTATTCACAAGCCTTACACTTGCCTTCGCCATCCTTCTTTTCGCCATAGTTGGCAGTCAAGACGGCCTTTTTCATATTGCCTTTGTTAATGTCTTTATCAATTGTAGATAAAGGGCAAGATGTTTTATCTTCTGCCAGTAAACCGCCTTTTTCCTTGTGTCCCATTTTTGGCTCATCGCCCAATAGACCAATCATAATTGTAGTTTTTTCTGGCTTCATATAAATCTCACGAAATTTTAGGCAAAGGTTTCCTAGCGAAATTTTACTATATTTTTAAGATGTCAAGTAAATTTATTTGCTTTCAAACCAAACATGGTATAGCTCTGGGATATTGTCCTTGATCCACGCTTGAGCCTCTTGATCGTTCTTTCGATTATCCATGCCGATAGTCTGGCTGCCTACATGGTGTACATAAGATCGAGAGATATAATTTTTATATCCATTGGCGCTGATCTGCAAACATTGAATATCGTCTGAATACCAATTGATCGGCATATAGTCCGCCCAGGCTTCTCTAGAGATAATCCCAAATAGCGGAGATAAAACATCGTACTGAATAACTTGGTTTTCTTCTACAAACTTAACGCCATTGCGATACTCGCCAGCATCTCGTATATTTTGTAGCCCACGCACATAATCAGCTCTGCTGCATAACCAGCCTACTTTGTGGTTTTTTAACAACACTTTATCTTCTATCAGAAGATTAAAGCTAC
>JACCDX010904796.1_pt1 | contig 17361 bp, 20 predicted proteins | sample 7449681 | NCBI WGS metagenome assembly JACCDX01 (sample SAMN15323450, study PRJNA562643) | freshwater metagenome | isolation source: river surface water | place: USA:Blue River Watershed | collected 2017-08-18
ACTAACAAATTTAGATATTTATAGAAATTTTTTAAAAATTATTATACCAAAAATACGTGTATTATTTAGTTTAGTTAAAAAATATATTAAAGGTAAATTATCATTAGTTGAAATTATAAATTATTTGGAACCATTTTTAATTTATCCATTTGATCTAACATTTTTTCAATACAAAGAAATGAACGCATTTATTTATGAAAAAATTAATGAATATAATCAAAAATATAAAGAATATAGCATGTCTTTTTCTATATTAAAATATTCAAAACAAAAAGATAAACAAAAAAATATGTTTTATTCTAATCCTTTGTTTATATTATTACAACAACCACAAAATATACAATTTAATAATAATATTTTAGAAAATTATGGTATTGATACTCCTTCAGAACCCAAAATAAGTGGTTCAGAATTTTTAAAAAATATTATTGTATCAGATTTTGGAAATCTGTATAATACTGCAACTGCATTTACAAATATAAATTTAATGTTTCCAAATGAATTGTCATCTATATTAAATGCTGATAAAGATAAGTTAACAGATATTATGAAACGTGATAAACAATCAGATGATTGTAAAACTTATATTATTGCTAAAAAATATTATAGTTTAGATAAATTAGAAGAAGACAATAATAAAATTATTTATTATGATAAAGAATTTGATACAACAAATTATGATATTTTAGAAGAAGATAACAATTATAGACGCGCAAAAAATACATTAGATGCTGAAGAATTACGTGATTTTTTACAAGATGATTTACATAATAAAAAAAATATGCCAGAAACTGAAGCCGAATATATGGCAAAAACATTAGTTGATCAGGCAAAACAAGTTAGAGATGGTGATTATGCTATTTTAATTAAAAACTATGATCAAGAAAATAGTTCAAAACCAGATGCTATGATATATTACATTAGAATCGGAGATGAATGGGAAAGAGATACAGATGTAAATCCAACATTTTTCATTAAAGATAATGATATTTTATGTAATATGGAGTATAGTTGCATATATAATACTTCAATTAAAACAGAAGATAAATGTGTTTCAACCGAAGTTACAAAGGATAATATTGTTAGTAATACTTTAAAAGAAATTATTAATCAATTTGATAAAAATTTTAATCTAACAAAAGATCAATTACAAGGACAAATTAATAAACATTTAGATTATTATAATAAAATTTTTGATAGATTACAACAATTAAAACATCGTCAATTTTTTAAATCAAATAATTATCAATATGAATTAGGTCTTAAATTAAAAGAAGAATTAAAAGAACGTGTAATATCCCCTTATATAAAAGTTAGAGATTTAATTAATGGACAAAATGATATTGTAAAACGTTATAGTGATTTGCTTCGTTTTACTGAACTTTATTGTTATTTAGGAAATGCAGATGAACCAAATATAAACGATGGATTAATGGAAGATCCGAATTGGTTTTATTGTAGAAAAACCGAAACAAAACTTGTACCTGAATTTAAAGTTGCAATGGCTTATGCATTTTTTAAAGGTCCAGATGAATATCAACGTTGTATTGATTTTTATGTACAAAAATTTGGTAAATTAAGTGATAATGGTGATTCTTGGGTTGATGAAAATAGTGGAGAAGTTATATGTTATATTGATGCTGATTCTAGTGAAGGTTATAAAGATGGTTTTGTTGATAAAAGTAGAGCAATTTTAGAAAAAGATGCTGCAGAAATTACAATTGAACAACAAAAGGTAAAAAAGGATAAACGTCTAAATCCAGAAGGAGAAATTGCATCAAATATTATAACTGCATTATCAACAAATATGGGCATTGATATAGAAAATCAACGTAATTTTATTATTAAAGTTGTAACAGATTTAATGGCAGATACAAGTGTATTAGAAAAAGAAAGTGCATATAAAAAACGTGAAGATGAAGCAGCTAAAAAAGGCAAAAAAATTCCATCATATTTAACTATTTATAGTCAAACATTGTTATATTTAACATTGGGTATGTATTTAATTGGAGTTCAAACTAGTATTCCATCAATTAAAACGAAAAAAACTGTTCCCGGTTGTGTGCGTTCATTTAGAGGATTTCCATTTGAAGGTGAAGGAGATGATAGTGGATTAAATTATTTAGCATGTTCTGCACTTAAAAACAGAGATCCAGGAACTATTCCATGGAATGCTTTACATAAAAGTGAAGATAAAATTTGTCAAACAACAAAAGCATTTATATTAAAATTTTTATTACCATATAAGGATGTAGAAGAAAAAATGAAAAGTAAAGTAGAATATTTATTAACAAATCCAGAAGAAGATATACCACAAGAATATGATTTAGCAAAATGGACAAATTTTTTACCACCTTTAAGAAAATTTCATATTGGTCATTTAGAAAATATAACTGAAGGATTTACTGATCAATTACAACAAGAAATAAATTCGGGAAGTTCAAAACAATTAGAAAAATTATTAGTTATTGAAAGTAAAACAATTCAATATGCTTTAGCTATTCAAGAAGAAATTCAAAAAATAGTTGAAAAGAAAGATGTATTATTAAAATCAGCTGGACAACCATTTGTTGATAATGCTTGTTGCAATGAAATAAGCGATAATATAAGTGTTATGAAATATTTTAATGCAGAATCACCTAACATTGGACAATATAATGAAATTGTAAAGGCATTAAGTTTATTTACACGTGATATAACTATTTTAACAAGATCAGTAATGTTTTTGTCGGATGTTAATACAAAAAGAGTTTATCCAGAAGTTTTTACAGATTTTAAAGAAGAAACTATTTATAGAGCATTTATTACTTTTTGTAATTTTCAAAATTCATTACCATTAACTCCTGAATTAGCTACAATATGTGTTGATAAACCAAATTATTTATTAAAATCAGAAACTATATCAGAAAAAATAATGAAATTAAAACGTGATGGTCGTAATTATACAAAAGATCAATTTTTACGTTTATTTCAAATAGTTTGTCGCAATAATATTATTAAAATATCTTTATCTCAAACAAATTCTTCTTGTATTGAAAATTTACAAAAGGTTTTAAATAAATTAGATGAACAAGATGAAGATAATGTATCTAAATCTTTAACGCGCAAATTGGAACGTTTAGTAGATACATATGATTTATCTATTCAAGAAGATACAGCAGATATGCGTTCATTAAAGGATTATTTAGCAACAACAAATGACGTTATGAGAAATGAAATTACAGAATTTATTAAAAATAAATCAAAAGCAACAGGATTAATAATTAAAAAATTAACAAAATTTTTAAAAGAATTAACTGAATGGAGATTTGATGCCGAACGTAACGCATCAATTAAAATCTCAAATGATGCAATGTATAATATTGTTCAATTTTTTAAAAATTATGTTATTTTATTTTCATCTGTATTTCCAAATATGATTATTACCCAAACTATACAAAATATTGAACCTCATAAATATTGGGGGTTGTCAAAAAGTCATAATGATGATATTAAAGAAATGGTAACCAAATTTTATGAACCACTTAATAAATTTTATGGCAATAATTTTATTAATAATGTTTTAAATGAAGTTAAAAATCAATGTCGTGGATTAGAATTATTAGCTAAATTTACACCAGCACTTAGTAACACTAAAATTGGAGATAAAGAAGTTTATTCTGTATTTGAATATCGTACTGTAACACTACTTTATGAACATTATTTATTAAATGTTTTAGTTAATTATATTAATTTAACAAAAGATCCAAGTATGGTTACTAAAATTATTCAAACTGTAGAATTAGATGATATTTTTGGTTCTGATTTTTTAGTTGAACAGCAAATGAGATTTACCGAAGGTGAACAAGAATTTATTGAAGGTGATGTAAGTAAACTTAAAATGGATATATCTAAATTACTAGTTGCATATTTAACTATTATGATGAGACATAAAGATTTAATTAATGTATCTTATGTAGATATTCAAGATACTGTGTTTAAATTAAAGGAAGCAGAAAAATATTCATTTACCGATCGTCTCAAGGATATAACCGAAGAAGGAGTTCAAGATAAAACTGAAGCTAGAGAGGTTGATAGAGTTTTAAAAATGTATAAATTAGGACCATTATATAGTATTGGATTATCAAAAGGTATTAAAAATTATGATCAAGATAATTTTGAACATGATAAACAAATTGCTGAAAAGGTTGCCGAAATACGTAAAAAATTAAGCAAAAATGGTGATTTAGGAAGAGATGATGATTTTGATATTGAAGAAGCATTAAATGATGAAATGAATGATAGAGATATACGTCTTGATGTTGCAACTGATTTTAATCAAACTGATACATATGATGATGGTGATCCTTGGGGAGATGAACGTGATGTAGATGATAATGATTACTATTAATTTAAAATATTTATAAAATATATTATGTATATTAAAAAAGATATATATAATATATATGTTAAGGACATTTGCAAGAAATAATACAACAATGTCTGCTATAATTATTTTTTTGTTAGTCTTTGGTTTTATACAACTAACAAAACCAGCATTTTTATATAATAGTGATGGTTCTATTAGAGAATTTGGAGTAGGTTATAAGAATAAAACTATTTTGCCTATTTGGCTTTTATCTATTCTTTTAGGAATATTATCTTACTTGTTTGTTCTTTATTATTTAGTTTATCCAAGATTATATTAAAAAATTGAATAATCTTATTTGACATATAAACTAACATATAAATAATAAAATGAACCTAAATCAAACTAATTCAATTAAAATTTTTGAGGCAATTGAAAACTTATTCAATAAAGTTACACCTCAAGGAAATATTATTGTTAAAACTTCATCAGAAAAACTAGCAAATATTATGATTATAGAAAATATTATAAAAAGCGGATTATATGATTGTGATATAATCAATAAAGAAGGTGAAAATATATTAGTTAGTTTAATAGTGCATGGTAGATTTTTATACTTACAAGATAATAAATTAGCTAAACAATATATTATTCCTTTAGCTATATTATTGGCAAAAAATAAAATGTTTTATTTGAACAATAATTTTAATTTCATTTCTTCTATTTCTATAATTGAATTTGTCGCAACTTATATGCTTCAATATAATTATGAAACCAAAGATAATTCAAGTCCAAAACCAATAGATATATTATTAAATACTGATGTATCTTTAGATGATGGAATTACTCAAATAACAAAATTATTAATAGAATTAATTAATTTTCCAAATATAAAATTAGCTGGTTCTAATAGTGATATATTTTTGGTAGATAATTTAATTTTAGATACGGTTATTAATAAAAGAAATGAAACTATTGCTTACTATATTTTAACAAATGGAGTATATAAATCTCGGTTACAATTATTGTTAGTTTATAACCAAACTAACAATATTAAAAAAATTAATAATAATTTAGAAAAATTTATAACAAATGAAGATTGGATTAAGGAATTATGTTTATATATACCTCATTTATCAAATACTGGAGTTACTGAAAAAACATTGCCCGCATTAAAGCGAAAAGCAATTGATGAAAATATGTATAATGTTATTGGTGCGTTAAAATCTTATGAAAGTATTCTTTAACCGAAGGTACTGCATTTAATCAAAAGATACTTTCTCTTTAAATTATAATTCTAATTATATATTTAATTTGAAACCTACTTAAAGCGAAACTTGAACATTTTTTTACTGATTAGTATACTGTACTTGTGATGATACTTGCTCTTGTTTTTGGTTAGCTTCTTGTTGTTTAATATAATCATCATGTTGTTGCTTAATTTGATTTATATCTTGAACACAACCTTTAACAGCTAAATTATAATAAACTATTGAAGAAATCAATATTGCTGAATATATATACCATAATGCTTCTCCTACATTATCTTTTAATACAACTACATCTAATAGTGATTGTTTTAAAACTTTAGCTGCATCGGGATCTATTCCATTTGTTGCCTGAAATTCTGGTTTTTTTAATGGATTTAGTATATTCCATAAATCTCCAAAATTTTCTATATTTATTTTATTTATTAAAACTGATTTATTACCATATATTTTAACTATTGCTTCTGCTGCCGCCGCTAATTCAGGAGTATTTGCGTCAGTATTAACTAACAATTCAGCAAAAATATCATTTGCTTTTCCAGCAACCACAAAATAACCTATAACATCTGAAAATGCACTTTTAAAACCTGGAAAAATAAACAGAGTGGCAATTAAAACACCAAAAATAAATAACCAAGGAATAAATGTATATTTAAACGCAGATAACATATTTGATGGATTTGATCCACATTTAGAACCTAAATATGCTACATTTAAAATAAATTGAGTACATATTGTTACTGCCACAAAAACTCCTAAACTAAACATATAAGCAGAATACCAAGATTGCATTAATCCAGGAACAGTATATGCATCAATACTTAAAGAAGGTTTTGTTAGTGCAAAATCAATAGATGATGGAAATGCAAAATAAGCAATTGTTAAAATAGTAAATACTATAAGTGATATAAATGAAATGTCCATTATAGATAATTAGTATATTTTTTTTTTGTTTTTTAAAAGTATTTATTATGGAAAGACCTATACTTACTGAACCGGGAATTAAATATTTTTTAAATGAAACTTTAAAACAGTGCAAAGAATTTAGAGATAAATACACAAATACCATTTATAATATTGGACTATTTATAGTATTTTTGTTAGTTTTAGCAATAATTTTAATTTATAAATATAAAGGTAAACTAACACCTGAAGAATTAGAAGAAAAAGATATTCAAAGAAAAAAATATATTCTTGAACGAATTAAAAATTATCAACAAGCACGATTAAAAGCATCTCAAGATTTAATAACTGGATTACCTAATTGGGAAAATGAATATGATCATATATATAAATAAAATTATATCATATTACAAATAAAATAATAAATAAATATGTTAATATATTATAATGAGTAATCAATCTAACAATAGCATACAAAACATATCTCAAACTAATTTAAGTAAAAATGAAAATACACAACAATTATCTGAAAATTCTGTTGAACCAACAATAAAAGAATTATTTGGAACCGACAGTTCATCTAATAATGGAGAACCAACAATGAAAGAATTATTTGAAACTGAAAGTTCATCCGATAATATAGAAAAACAAAGTCAACAAAGTAATAATTCTGTTGAAAAAACTATGAATGAAATATTTGGAAGTGAAAATAATTCGGAAAATTATAATTTTGAAAACAATGATGATGATAATGATCCTTTTGAAGAAGAAATAGAAATTATACCTAAACAAAAAAAATCTAAAATTTCTACAAATAAACAAACTAAAAATAAAAAAAAAGATACTATTGAAACCAAAAATTATACTCCTTTAGAAGCAATAAATGAATATTATGCTCTTAAAAATAAATATCAAACTTTAAATTATGAAAAATATATTAAACCAATTATAAAAGCTAATTTGTCCAAAAGAGAAAAAAAAAGAGAATTTGCTAAATTACCTAAATATCCCTGTATAAATTGTAAAAGAAATGTTGGAACAATTTTTACAATTGAAAATAATAGTGAAGAAACATTACACACATATGTGGCTAAATGTGGTGATATAACTAATCCATGTCCATTGGATATAAAAATACAATACTCCAATTATTTTAATCTAAAAGAAATAATTAATAATGAAATGAACAAAATTAATGAAATTAAATTAAATATTATTAAAGAAAAAAATAATGCAATGTTTTTTAAAAATTCTGAAGAAGTACTAGATAAATTTGAAGAACTAACAAATAAACTTACCGATACAACTAAATATGCCGGCATGGTTATTGAAGAAAATATATTAAAAAATGATAATCCACAACGTAAAGAATTATTGGCAAAATCTTTAATTGAATTTGGCCAAGGCTTTTTATTACCTTTTAAGCAAATGATAAAAGAATATTCTGATACAAATAATGAAATTATTTTAAATAATGCATTAAATTTTTATAAAAATGAAATGCTCATAAAAATTGAAGAAATTCAAAAACTTAAATATGATATAAATTATATTGATTATGATGACAATGACAAAACATATCATTTAATTCAAAATCCTAATTCATTAGAAAAACAAGAAACCGGATTTATTCAAGATAATAAAGTTATTAGTTTTATTAAAGGATTAAAAACTACTACAAATGCTGGCCCTAAAACTCTTAAATTAAAAACAACTATTGATTTATCATCATCTTCTTCATCTAAAACTAGAAAAAATATTTCTTTGAATGAAGCTCAAGAACAAAAACAACAAGAAGACGTTTCTACATATAATATAAATGAAGATGGATCAATAATCTGGGATGGTCCAAAATATCAACAATTATGGGACAAATTACCAAATAAATTAAAAGAAGAATTTATTAAAGATAATTCTTGGATGGAAGATTTCATGACTAAATGTATTACTGCTAAAAATAAACCTGGATACAATGGGTGTAAATTATCAACTCCACCTAATATCATTTTACCTCCTGAAGAAACTGATGGAAAATATGACTTTGGTATTCCAATATATAATGTAGCATTTTCTAAATTAGATCCATCAACACAAAAAACATATTTAAGCTTGTACTCTATTGATCCAGTTACTAAACAAAAGAAATATACTATGCTTGAAGATAGTATAGGTAAATTGGTTGAAAAAGAATTAAATTACGGAAATGGTTTTTTCTAAATATATAATATAATGCTTTCAAAATATATATCATTACCAATATTTTTAGTTAGTTTTGCAATAGGGTTATTCGGAATTTATATTGTTGGACCAGAATTTAAAACAATATACATATATCCTAATCCAGATAATTATGAAAAATATTTATTTAAAGATAATTCAAATCAATGCTTTCAAATAAAACCCATTGAAACTGAATGTAGTTTATTTGCAAAAGAATATCCCATACAAACCTAAGAAATATAATAAATATATAGGTATATAAATTTATATAAATATATATTAATGCATTTAGAAAAATTTGTTAGTAGTAATACTGGAAAATATTTAATGTCAATAATTCTTGGAATAGGGTTAGCAACATTTTTTAGAGCAGCCTGTAAAGGAAGTAAATGTAAAATAATAACAGCTCCTCCCTTAGAAACTTTAGATGATAATAATCTTTATAAATATGAAAATAAATGTTATAAATTTGAAAAAATAGCAACCAAATGTGATAAATCAAAAAGAATTTTAAAAATTACTTAAAGCTAAACTAACAACTATCAAATAAAATGGATATTATATCATTTACTATTGGTTGGACTATTGGAGAAATAGTTGCATATATTTATACAAAACATTTTTGTTCTTATCAAGAAGATACGTATGTTAGAGTTTAAAAATTAATTGCGTTGAAAATATAAAACTATCAATATTTAGTAATAATAAATATGGCTGAAATAAATAGCACAAGTATTAATGATTTACCCAGTGACCCTATGGCCGGTGGTAATGTATCACTTGTGATACAAGATAATGCACCCGTAGCACAACAACAACAACAACAACAACAACAAAATCAAATGTCACTTGATCAATCTACTATAAGTCAAATTGTAAATGGACTACAACAAGCTAGTTTAACTGGTGCTACATCATTGCCATCTCGTGATATTCCAATGGTTACTGATGGACTAACAAAAGATGAACAAGTTCATCCGAATTATATTCCTCAACCCGCAGTTAAAGATTATATTCATGAATCTGATGATGATATCAATAATTATATGAAAAAAGAACGTATGGATAGTTCATTAGATGCACTTTATGATGAATTTCAAACACCATTATTATTAGCCGTTTTATATTTTATATTTCAACTTCCTGTATTTAAAAAAGTATTATACCAATATTTACCATTTTTATTTTTTAAAGATGGAAATTATAATATTAATGGATTAGCATTTGCTAGTGCATTTTTTGCAGGAATATATTACTTTGTAACTAAATTTGTTAAAAATTTCAGTAAATTTTAATAAAATAATAATATAATGACCATTGAATATTATTATTTATCACAAAATCCTGATGAAGAAATAAATGATGATATTTTTCTTAAAAGTGGATGTAAATTAGGTAATTATAATACATTATATCAACAAATTAGTTTAAATCCCACTTTTTGTAAAGATGAAAAAGGTATTTCATATAAATATTTTTTAGAAGGAGTTGGCAAAGAACCAACAATATATATAGTTGACACCGATATTATTGATCATAATAAAAATATAGTTGGAGCATTATTTTTTTATACTGGTCTATTTATAGGTATATATGGTATTTGTGTTCCAACTAAATCAGAAAAAAAATATGGAACATTACTAATTAGTAAACTTAAAAATATTGGATATAAATTAGGAGCAAAAGGAATTACTTTAAGTACTGAAAAAATAAACTTAGAATTTTACAAAAAAAATGGATTTCAAATAGATAACTCTGATCCGGGATCAACTACAATAAATATGACATATTATATTACTTCTGGAGGAAATAAACTAACAAAAATAAATAAAAAACACAATTATAAAACAAAAAAGAATAAAAAACATAAGCATAAAACAAAAAGAAATAAAATAAGAAAATAATCTAACATTATTATAACAAAATAATGTTAAAAATACTTTCTGAAATTTCTGCAACTCAAGCAGATTTAATTAAATCCTTTGCTATTTTTTATCTTTTGTTAGTTGGTAACTATATTGGATCTAGTATTTTTACTTGTTATCAAGAAAATCTTATTAAAACTCACAAAAGTTTGCAACTTATTTTTGCGTTTTTTTTATTCTATTTTTTAGTTACACTTGTTTCTGATACTGGAAATCTCGAATATGTTCCTCCTATTGAAAAATTATTATATTCTTTATTTTACTTTATCATGTTTTTGATAGTAATGCGTTTAGACATTAGAATTTCTGGTTTAACATTAATACTTATTTTTATAATATATTTCTTGGAGCTCAATAAAGACTTTTATTTAGAAAAGGGTAAAGAAATTACTGATCCATTAGAAGAAGAAATTTATAATAAAAATAAATATTGGTTTACAGCTGAATGGCCATTTAAGATACGCATCAAACGTGTAAATAAAAATGATTTTAAACTTATTAATCAAATTGAAACAGCAATTTATTATATAATATTATTTTTGTTAGTTATTGGTTTTATAGCTTACGGGGGTGAAATTAAAGAAACTCTTAAAGTTAAAAAAGGAATTACTTGGTTTGATGTAATTCTTGATACACAAATTTGTAAAATGAATATACAACGAAAATCATTTTGGCATTATTTTGTTAGTGGACTTGGAATAAAAATTTAAATTAATTATATATTTAAAAACAAATTTAATATATAAGTAAATAATGAATATTGATGCTTTTAATGCCGCTTTTCCTAGTTTTGAAAAAACATTTCTAGAAGAAGAAAAAATTCGAAAATAATCAGAAGAAAATAAAAGACGAATTAAATTTATGGAACAATTTCCCGAAAATATATTATTTAATGATCTTAAAAAACAAAAAGATAATATAATTACAAATGATGGATGTGTTCATTATCAACATATTTATAATGGAAAAATATATTCATGGATGTTTAGATCAAATAAAAATGAATGGTTTATTAAGGATGATATGAGCGATATTACCAGAGCAAAATTATTTTCTTAAAAAAATAAACCTCGTTTTTTTCTGGTTTTTCTTTTCTTTTTTTGCTGTTTACTTTTTTTTGTTTGTTCTTTTTGTTGTTTTGGTTGTTTTATATCAGTTGGACGATAACGTAAAAACCATTCTTCATATTCTGGATTATCTCTTTTACCTTTTAGTTCCGTATATTTTTTTGCCTTATTTGCACGCAATTCTTCTACCGTAGTTTGATGACCAACACAATTTATACTAAAACGCTTTAATAATCCTTTTTGACTTAATCTATTTTTTTCTTGAACTTCAAACAAATAATCTGCCATACATAATATACGTTGCTTATCATAATAAGGTCTATCTGCATATAAAAATGCCAAATAAAATGATAACATAGTATCTATAGTAGCTACCTTTATTTCATAACCTTCTTCGTGAATTATATTATAACTATGACATGCTATAGGTTCATATACAAATGCTACAGTATCATGACCAACTTTTATTTCATAATTTGGCGCAATTATTTCTCCAACTCCAGGTCTTTTAATTATTTTCACATCTTTTATATCTACATCTGATAATCTTTCTTTTATAATTTCCGCTGTTAGTAATGGAGTTTCTGATAATACATCAAAATCAGGAATTTTTTCCAATTGATGACGTAACTCCTTTGGCATATAACGTGAATATAATGCCAATGCATATCCACCAAAAAATACTACTCCCTGATCCAATAATGTTTTTTGAACATTGTCATAAATTTCATCTTGTTTTTCTTTATTCTCCATTCGACGTTGAAAATTCATATTATAACAATTATTTCCAACTAATGGATAATTTTTATTTAACAATATCAATCGTTTCAATACTTTTTCCCATCGTGATACATCTCCCGCTGGTCTCGATAATTCTAAATACATTGCCATACGTAATAAATTTGGAGGAGCATATAATATTCCCGCAACTTTAACTGCATCTCTTTTAACTGCCTTAAATAAACCTTTTGGCATATATGTTATATCTGCAACTGGAATAAAATTTACAAATACTTTATAAGTTCTATGATGTTGACCTGATTTTGCCTCGACTTCAACAAATCCTTCATTAACATACCAATCTACCAATTGTTTTGCATCTTGAAGTGCATTTGAACTGTAAAAATCATAATCTGGAATTTCTGAATCACGATTATAAAACTGATCTTGCTTTGGCAACAAAGCATTAATTGCGGCACCTCCATAACAAATTAAACCTTTTTTTCTTATAAATTTTTCAACTATATTTATAATGTGCTTAATTTCTGGAGAATTAACTATTTGTTTTCCTTGCATTTCTTCAGCTTTATCTACTGCCTGTCGCAAAATTGCCAGCTCACAATCCTTAAATGTTAAATCTCTACATAATTCTTTTGTTTTTGGCATATATTCTCTTATATATTACTAACATAAAATTATACTTAAAAATAAGTATACATTAAATATTTATGGGAGGATATAAAAAACAACAACAAAAAATAATTAAACAAAAAAAGAAGGAAGAAAAATTAGAAAATGATCGCAAAATAAGATCTTATTATGATGATTTATATTTTTCATATGAAAAAGTTATTCCACGTCTTCCTAAATTACCTTTAAGGAAATATAATAATTTTGTGTTAGATACTGATGAAATTTGCATAACTAAATTTTCTATAAAAAGATATTGTAAAAATAGATATTTTTTTGTTGACACCATTTCAACAAATATGATACAAAAATTGGCAACTATTGGATATTTTAAATAGCATATTTTTTATAAATAAATACTTAAAGATATTTAAACAAATTTATTAATGAAAGAAAATACTATTTTTAATATAATTAATTCTTTACCAGATACTAATGAAATTTGTAGGGAACATTATGGTGCAAATGGCGAAAGTACATATATATTTGTTAAAAAACCCTTTAAAATGGATAATTTACCTAACATTACATTAGGAGCCGAAAGCTCTAAACATCTCATATTAATGACCAAAGATGATATACAAAAATATTTTGACCAATTTATGAAAGAATTAAATCCTACATCTGAAAATGGTGATATTATTGATTATAAGGGAAAAGAAAATGGTCCATATGTTTATTCAAATAGATTAGAAGATTCTTATCGTAGTTGCTCATGTAATTATTGTTCTTACGATGTTTACAGTGATGAAAATATATTTTATATTTGTTTAGAATGTAATAAAAATATGTGCAATGAGTGTTATAATAAAAGACGAATGTTTGGAAAAGAAACATATGAAAATAATTACAGTAATATAATCGATGAAAAATCTAGAAACGAATGTTTGCAAAATCATAAAATAAAAGAAACACATATTTATGGTAAATATCATAATAAGTGTGTTACATGTAATATTCCCATATTTCAAAATAATATGGAAGATGATGATATGAATGATTTAAAAATACAAGAAAAATACAATAAAATGAAAGAAAATAACGAAATAGATGAGGCATATTTTTTTATTCCACATTATACAAATTTAGAGGAAAATGAGTGTTTATATGATGAACACATAATTAAACCAATCGTAAATATATGTAAATATTGTTACGAAGATGATGAAAATAATGCGAAACAAATTGTTGCAGAAAATAAAATGAGATTATTAACAAAAGATACGAAAGAATGTTATCCATTTTTTAAAACTGGATTAAATAGCTTACTATATTGGATACCCATCATATCTGAAATAGATAAAGACGTTTGGGAGCCGCGATTAGTATTTATTAATTTAAATCCAGATGATCCGAATTATAAAAAGATAGGATTAAAGACTACTGATGATGAGGGAAATAGCTGTTTTTATATGATTGACAAAGAAAATTATTCATTAGATGATATTTTACAAGAATTAGAAAGAGCATCAAATATTAAATCACATAACAAAAAATATAGTGATCACTATTATACAACTGATGATGAAGATACAAAAAGTAATTTGTCATTAGATACGGAAGATACATATTATACAAATGGTTGCCATTGTCCTACAAGACGATGGAACCCCATAAATATGGTTATGTCAAGAAAATTTAATTTTTATGTTGATTATCATTCATATGATTACCAATCTTATTAAAATAAACTAAAAATAATATATTAAATATTGTATATTATAATATATTATAATAATGAATAATATTTCTAACATTTCTAATTACTCATTCGAGAAATTAAAACAAATTAATAAAAATAATGCATCAATTACATCATATTCTTTAAACAGAAAATACATTAATTTTGACATAAAAATTAATAATAATAATAATAATAATAATAATAATAATTCAAAATTATCTAATATAGGTTCTAATATTAATATTCATACTTTTAATCATGATTCAGAATTTTTTTTCATAAAACCATATAATATTGGATCTAATATATGTAATGCTAATCATATTTCAGAACCTTTTTTAATGGAAACATATAATATTGGATCTAATATTAATATATCTACTGATGATTATATTACAAATTATATGAATGATAGTAGTATTTTTTACTTACAATATGTTGCACCACAACCAAAATTTAAGGTTTATGAAGTTTGTTATAATCCTATAAAAATAGCATCTGGAATGGCTGGGATACCTTATGGTTCAAGTAATTATTAATACTTTAAATATTTAAATATAAATATAAAAATTAATTAATAATAATGAATGATAATTTAATAAAACAACATTTTAATTCCTCTTCTTATGAAGAAGAAAATTTAATAAAATCATATATTCCCACCAGAAAATATGTAAATTTTAATATAAATATTGATGAAACGACAGATGTTAATCCTTCGGATTATTTTAATGATAATAATTGCGTTTGTTTATATTATTCTCCCAAAAAAATAAGGGTATACTTAGTAAATTATAATGTATTACGTATTATGTCGGGAATGGCGGGAATGGCGTTTTCAAATTAAATATAATATAAAATATATTAAAATCTATTTTGCAATATATAATAATGCCACCATTTGGGGGAGGATTATTGCAATTAGTAGCTTACGGATGGGATGACATTGATCATAGTCCATTTATAGATCTTATTCCAGATAGAATATATAATAATTTTGCTATAACAGAAGATGATATAGACATAAATAATTTTTGCAATTTTGATTATTTTATAATTAAAAGTGATACAATTGAATTTATAAGAGAATATAATGAGAAACTTAAAGAAGAGATAAAAAGAATAAATTGGTTTTTATAAAATATATTAAAGCTATTATTATAAATATATTTATAACAATGCCGCCAATTGGAGGAGCGTTAATGCAATTAGTAGCTTATGGAGCCCAAGATTGTTTTTTATCTAGTTATGAACCACCAACTAAAAAAGAAATTGCAACCAATATTTCCAATAGAATAAAAATTATTCCAAATAGAAAGTATTTTAATTTTAATGTTACTTCTAAACACAGATATGGGTTTAACCCTTCAAATAATATTTTTGGCGAAGAGTATAACAATAAAAATTTAAAAAGAGATAAGCTAGGTGAAATTGAAGAGTTACAATCAGAAAATAATTCTAAACGAAGAAATTCACCAGAAATAACATTTTGGAAAGTTAATTATAGAAGACAAACTAATTTTACAACGGAAACAATAAATCAAACATCAAGTAATCATAATAATAAACAAACCAATAATTTTGCAATAAATAAAAAAACTCATAATAATGACCAAAATAAAAAATTGTTAAAATATGCTCAATTAAAAGAGCGTAATAGAAGATAATTTATTAAATTGTTTATATTATTTTAAAAACAATATAAGAATATTTTCATAATGTTTTTATATGGAAATATTGAATTATTATCCGGTAGAAATATTTAATCCAAGCATAAAACTTAATTTTAATCATCCGCTAAAAGAATTAAAATGGTCATGTGGTCCAGAATATGTAAATTATTTATATCCACAAATTAGAACGGATTATAGAAAATATACTAATTTAACTTATGATAAGACAACAATAAATTTAGAAACAATATGGCCTGAGGATAAACCTTGGCAAAGAGAATATTTTAAATAATATATTATTTTAAAAATAATATAAAGAAACGAGCCACATTATTAATAGATGACGGAACAATTAAATTTTATGCCACGATTTATATCACTAAATCTTGAACATAAAAAGGTTTTTATAAACATAAAACATGTAATTTCAATTGAAGCACAATCAGATGATATATATGTTATATACACGACAATAACAAATAGTAATGGATCAATATGTTATGAAATTAAAAAAAGTATAAATGCCGAAAGTTTCAATAAAATTACGAATATTATTAATTTATTAGATAATTCATCAAATAATTTAAATCAAAATGATCCATATTTTTTGGAAAATTGGTAAAATTATATATCAAATTTATAAAAATCAGATTGAACTTGTCTAGTTGCATAAGATAATTCTGGATTTTGTGGTGCAGGCAATTCTATTTGTACCGGTTTATAACGTAGATTTTCCGGTTTTAAAACAAACGCACAATTTGCCTCATCAAAGAATACATCATTTTCTTCAATATTTTGATCTATTTCTTGATAACGCATTGCTAACATTTGACAGCCCATTTCACGCATTACAACTGAACTTG
>JACCDX010058082.1_pt1 | contig 17349 bp, 19 predicted proteins | sample 7449681 | NCBI WGS metagenome assembly JACCDX01 (sample SAMN15323450, study PRJNA562643) | freshwater metagenome | isolation source: river surface water | place: USA:Blue River Watershed | collected 2017-08-18
CCTAGGCGCAGCAAAGCTTTTGGCGAAGCCACTATGATTGAGGCATTGCTTAGTTTTTAGATGTTTTAGCCATGTTCCGCACCCTGCTCAAATCGAAGATCCACCGAGTGGTTACAACGCAGTGCGAATTGCACTATGAAGGCTCCTGCGCCATCGACGAAAACCTGCTGGATGCCGCCAACATTTGTGAGAACGAACAAGTCCACATCTGGAACATCAACAACGGAGAACGTTTCATCACCTACGCCATCAAAGGCGAGCGTGGCTCGGGCATGATTTCTGTGAATGGCTCAGCGGCTCGCCGCGCGAGTGTGGGTGACTTGCTCATCATTGCGTCATTCGCGCAAGTGCATGAAGACCAAGTGGCCAAGCATGAGCCTCAACTGGTATTTGTGGATGAACATAACCAGCAAGTGGGTTTGCGTCACCATGTGCCGACGCAGGCGGCACCTGGGCATGGAACGGATGAGTGTTGAGCTGGAATTGATTGATGATGCAGCCATGTTGGCTTTTGGGTTGAGCTGATGGATGCATCTTTTTGGACAGAACTGCTTAAAGCAATCCCAACATTAATTGTTGGATTGATTGCAGCAAGAATTGCATGGCAACAAGCAGAAACTGCCAAGCAACAAAGAGCAATTGCTGAAGCAAAGCTCAAGTTTGATTTGTTTTCAAAACGCTTGGAGTTTTATGAGGCGGTCTGCGCACTTGCCGAATCAGCCCAACATTACACAGATCATGTGGAAGCCAAACGAGCTTTGGTGAAAATGATTTCACTATCGCACGAGTCCAGCTTTCTTTTTGGAAACGATGTTGAAGCGCTGGTTCACGAAATGTGTCTTAAAGTTGCCGATTTAGGCAACGGCATTAAAGCAACGATGGACAACAACGGTGTTGTATCACCAGAAATCCTCGCACCAGTTTTTGCTGCCAACACATGGATTAAAAACGCTCCAATCAAAGAGACTTTCCGCCCATATCTGGATTTATCTAGCTGGCGCTGAGTTACCTGTATCTGATCTAAGCGCTGTAACGCACGATCTAACCATAGTGCGCTTTACCTTATCGGCGCTCTAAAAACTAGTTTTGGACGTCAGTGTCGATTAAATTTACACACACTGGCAATATGCGTGATCAAAATAGCACAAAGTAATTAATCGCTCCTGCGGCTCGATTACACTACTAGATTGAGAAGAATTGGGCGAGCATAGCGTCAATCTGGTTGTACTTACATGAATAAAAACGAACTTGAAGCGCACCGGATTTCGACGAGAGCGCAAAGCATTGATGCACTAATGAGCACAGTAGCTCGCGGTCTTACAGGATTTTTTGTCTACCTATCTATATCATCGATCTTAGAGGGACTGCAGGATATTGTTTCTGCTGATCCCGAGGCAATCACTGCACTTGCCAAGGTTATTAAAAGCCTAAACATAAATGGTATGCTGGGCATCTTCGTTGGTTTACTCGGCACCGGTGGCTGGTACTATGAACGAAAAGGCAAGCAAAGAGCTATCAGGCAACTTGCTGAACGCCGAAATGAAGTTGAAAAAGATGATCCAGAGAGATCTTCAAGCAATCTTGACCACAACGGCCACACCCCAAGAAACTAGGAGCGTCACATGGAACTTCTGATGTTTGGGCTAAACATTTTGCTATTGATTGTTCTTTGGCATTTCGTCGTCAAGCGAACAGTGATTGATCACGCTCGTGACAGATTATTTGATCTACGCGATGCTATTCGCACAGAACATATCGCAAATGGCTGGGGTCTAGACAGTGCGGCCTACAAGAATCTTCGCAAAATGCTGAATGCGTATTTGCGGTACACGGAGTCTTACTCTATTTGGAAAATAGTAGCGATACACGGCGATCTATCCCAAAACCAAGAGCTTAGAGAGCACATCCGCAAACGAGTTAACACTAGCTTCTCAACACTTGACGGACGTCAGGCTGAGTACATTCAATCTGTACGTGATCAGGCTTTTGTTGTTCTCACAGAATTTTCAATCTGCCACTCTGGCCTGCTAATCATTCTTTCTCTTGTAATGATGCCTTACTTTTTATTACAAAGCTTCGCGTCTATTTGCAGTCGCGGGATCAAGACTGCATTTGATGTAATTGGTCATGACTTGCTTCACCTGACCTCAACTCTAAAGAGAATTTGGAAAATCTCAGCAAAAGCTATGGCATCCCGATTGGTGGATAGAACTGCGTTTGATGCAGCAGTTATAAACCATCGGCAACAATTCGCATAATTAGCCTAGGCCTTCGCTCGACAACGCACGATCTAATCAGTCGTGCGTTTTGCTTTGTGAGCACTGTAAAAGCTAGTTTGCAAACTAGTTTCTGGCTGTTGCTGTGTGAGTGTCGATTTAATCTACGCTGGCGCGAAAACCTTAAGTTAAGGTTTACGAAAACAACCGACCAGCGTTTGAACTCTGCGTCAGCTACTCTGCATACCCCAAGTGCTTGATCTCGCGTTGTAGATCTCCGCTCGCGCTTAGATGTGTGTTCGCAATATTTGCATGAAATTCGCTCTCTTGGTAGTCACTCCAAATTTGCAATGACAGAATTAGCGCAATCATGCCAAAAACAAAGCTCCAGCTACCACCTCTTGCATTTGGGCAATACAGATCTCAAGTCGATTTAGACCTTGAGCAAATGCAATCACGAGTCAACGCAATCACAAATTGGGTCAGTGAATACGACACGCTTGGAAAGGAAAGTGCCTTTCAACACCGCACGTCTGTGTACGCCAATGACGGTGTGCGAGTTCTTGCTGCCGCTAGCTCACCCACTGTCATGCGTGTGAACGATCCTGACTACACAATTGCAATGCCAATTAGGGGATCAATCGAATCATGGATACGTCAAGACCACTACATCGCCGATGAAAGCGGCAGCGCACTGTTTGCTTCCAAAGGACGTAGACACACGGAGGGAGGCAATAAATCTTGTTTGCTAATCAGTGTTTCTGAGAAGCGATTGTTTGCAACTGGACGCACCATGTTGGGTGAGCGATTTGAAGACATCTTGCGTCCTGAAAAACCGCGAGTCGTAAATACGAAAATTCATAATGTTGATTTTCGTGGTGTCATGCAGCAAACCTGCAACTTAATTGATCAATTCAATGGTGATTTGACGCTTCTGAAAAGTTTTAACGTGGATGAAAACATCACGCGATTGATGGTTATGTTACTTGCACCACACCATTTTGTGAAGTCCGAAAACGATTCTTCGACCAAAGGCAATCGCAAAGTGATCGATCATCTGTGCGGCTTCATCGAGCAAAACCTTGAACGATCGGTGAGTCTGACAGAGCTTGAATCTGTCAGTGGCATGTCTTCGCGGATGTTGCAAAAAGAATTTCACAAACATTTTTCATGCTCCCCCATGCAATGGGCACGTCAGCAGCGACTAGCCTTGGCAAAAAAATTATTAACTGAAGCCACTCCTGGCGTTACTGTTGCTCACATAGCAACGACCTGTGGCTACAGCAACTTCAGTGAGTTCTCTCGGCAATACAAAGAGCGTTATGGCATGCTGCCCAGTGAAATACTTAAATTGACAAGGAATCGATAACCGTCAAAAAATTACAAATTTGTTCGCTCAACTTGTACTGAGTTCGCAATTTAGGTAGATCGGAAATTGATCGTCCAAAACAATTCCCTCAAACCTCTGGAGATGGCTTCTGAGGAACGAATGGGAATGTATGAATCACGTTTATCGCCTTGTCTGGAGTCACCGTCACTCCAAGTTTGTTGTTGCACATGAAAAGACACGTACCTCAGGTCGTGCATCATCAAAAGTTTGTTCTAGCGTCGCCAGCGTATTGCTCAGCGGCTTGCTTATGGCTTCCAGTGCTTGGGCAGCCCCACCTACTGCGAATGCCTTGCCCACAGGGGCTCAAGTGACTGCAGGCACAGCAGCCATCAGCACCAGTGGTAACACCATGAACGTGCAGCAGTCCACGCAACGTGCGGCAATTAACTGGACCAACTTCTCTATTGGCAGCAACGCCACTGTGAACTTCCAACAGCCCAACGCTTCTGCTGTTGTGCTGAACCGTGTGGTGGGCAACGAACAATCGGTGATCAACGGTGCGTTGAATGCCAACGGACAAGTGTTTGTGTTGAACTCCAACGGCGTGTTGTTTGGACAAGGTGCTCAAGTCAACGTGGGTGGTTTGGTTGCATCTACGCTCAACATCAGCGATGCAGACTTCATGGCGGGTCGCAGCACGTTTGAGCGCACAGGTTCGCAAGCTAGCGTTGTGAACTTGGGAACGATCAATGCAGCTGATGGTGGCTATGTGGCTTTGATGGGAAATCAAGTCAGCAACCAAGGCATCATCAGTGCTCGCTTGGGTACAGCTGCCTTGGCTGCAGGTGACAAGATCAGCTTGAACTTCAACGGCAACTCGTTGGTGGGTGTGACGATTGATCAAGGCACACTCAATTCGTTGGTGGAAAACAAGCAAGCCATTCACGCTGATGGTGGTCTGGTTGTTTTGACTGCCAAGGGATTGGACACAGTGTTGGGTAGCTTAGTGAACAACACGGGTGAGATTCGTGCTCAGACCATTGGCAGTAGCGAAGGCAAGATTTATTTGCTGGGCGACATGGACAGCGGCACTGTAAAAGTTGATGGCGTGTTGGATGCCAGTGCGCCTAACGGTGGCAATGGTGGTTTTGTGGAAACCAGTGCAGCACATGTCAAAGTTGCAGATGCTGCACGTGTAACCACATTGGCTACAAACGGCCAAGCAGGTACTTGGTTGATTGACCCCAATGACTTCACGGTTGCATCGAGTGGTGGTGACATGACAGGCGCAGCAGTTGGAACTGCTTTGGCTGGTGGTAACGTCACTATTCAAAGTAGTCAGGGTGCGACAAGTGGCAATGGTGACATCTTCGTCAATGACGGCATCACTTGGACGAGCGGCAGCACACTGACGTTAGATGCAGTACGAAATATCAAAATCAATGCCACGATTGATGCTTCCGGTGGCAGCGGTGGTGTTGTCACTTTGAAGTACGGTCAAGGTGCGGTGTCTGCCAGCAATACAGCCACCTACGATTTTGCGATGACTGCGACGGACTTCGGTGGCAAAATCAATTTACAGGCAGGCCAGAAATTCAATACCAAGTTAGGTTTAGATGGAGCGACCACCAACTGGACAGTGATTACACTACTCGGCTCTGCTGGTGACGAATCCATTAGCACCAGTAACAGCCTTCAAGGTCTGAACCATAGCTCCAAACTGGCAGGGAATTTTGTTCTTGGATCAGACATCTTGGCCGGTTCAACCAGCGGCTGGAACAGCGGCGAAGGGTTCACCCCGATTGGACACCTCAACCCCGCTAGCGCAAATCCCGTTAACCAAACCGGTTATGCATTTTCGGGGAAATTTGATGGCCTAGGGCACAGCATTAATGGGCTTACAGTTAATAAACCGGTAGTTTGGAGCTCGTCTCCTCCGAATGACTTCAATGGTTTGTTCGGAGTGGCTTCAAGCGCGAGCTTTGCAAACCTTAAAGTTGCTTCAGCCAGCATCAGCGGTTGGGATGCTAATGGTATTTTGATCGGTATCGGCTACGGCGTTAACGTGACAAATGTCCTCGTCAGTGGAACCGTCAACGGTCACAACCGATTAGGAGGGCTGATGGGTGGCGCAGAGCGTGATAACACGTCAAATGCCAATCGTTTTAGTTCAATTAATAACGTGATTTCTGCAGTAGACATCACTGGCAATGACTCTCTTGGTGGCCTGATTGGTTCTGTTCAAAGCTCCACGGTAAACCATACAACCAGCTCAGGAACGATCACATCAAGCGCAGGCTTTGCGGGCGGACTCATCGGCTTGGCTGACGGCTACGTCAGCATTTCCGATAGCAACTCATCTTCTAGCGTATTGATAACAGGTGGCCCCTTTGCCCCAGGAGGCGGCTTAATCGGGCTTGCAAATAGATCTACTGTGAATAATTCAAGCAGTTCAGGAGCCGTAACCTCAAACGCAGGCATGGTAGGAGGATTGATTGGAGTTGCCGACGGCGACGTCGCTGTCTCGAACAGCCATTCGTCTTCTAATGTCACGACTAGTTCACAAGACCCTTTTACCGGGGGGCTAATTGGTCTCATGGAAAAAGCATCGACAGTAAGCAACTCTTACGCAACTGGCACTGTCAGTGGCTATGACAGCGTTGGAGGCTTGATTGGAAGCACATTTTCTTACGATGCTACAGGAAGTCAAATTACCGATAGCTATGCCACCGGTAACGTGATCGGAAACAGCAACGTAGGAGGCTTAGTGGGCACAGGTCAACACTTGATTTTGACACGCACTCACTATGCAACTGGCACTGTCACCGGCGTTTCATCCGTAGGTGGATTGGTTGGCGGAGGCGATGGCGATCTTCAGATCAGTAATAGTTATTCAACTTCTAACATTATCGCCACCGGTGGTTCTGTAGGCGGCTTGGTCGGATATATCGGCAATGGGGCCGCCAATCGAAGTATCACAGACAGCTATGCCACAGGTAACGTCACAGGTGATCAAGCTACAGGGGGGCTTGTTGGCGACGGGTATGTGAACATTACTCGAAGTTACGCGATGGGCAACGTCAGTGGTGGTAGCAAGGTGGGCGGCCTGATCGGGGCGGCCTACTGGGATTCAGGGGAGGTCATTGAAAAATCCTTCGCCACCGGCAATGTTTTGGCAACAGGAGATCGTGCAGGGGGCCTAGTAGGCCATAACGAGCTCAGCCTTAACGATGTATTTGCAACAGGCTCGGTCACTGGTGTCAATCAGGTGGGTGGGCTGGTCGGAAAAAACGATTACGGCAGCCTAGCACAAGGGTACTCGACCGGCTTGGTCACGGGAAGCGGCAGCGTGGGCGGGTTGATCGGATACAGCAGCGGTGGGTCGGTAACGGGCGGCTACTGGGACGTCGCCACATCCGGTTTGGGTGCGAGCGGCCAGACCGGCAGCAGCGCGGGGGGTACAGGAACAACAACCGCCGAACTGAAAAACATCTTGACTACCGCCACTTGGGACATCGTGGAAGACTCATCGCTTTCGCAGGTTTACCCTCAGCTGCGCTGGGCAACCTCGGGATTGAGTGCTGGTAACTCTGTCTGGGTCATCGGACCTGTCGCTTCTTCTTCGGGAAGTGGCTCCGGCGGTAACACCCAAACAAGCGATGTAGAACGCCAGGCTGCCAACGCTATCAATGCGCCGTTCAGCGTAACCCCGCCACACTTCCATTTCCGCAAACCAGAGGATAAAGGTGAAGCCAAATCTTTCATCAACGTCTTGACGGCCCCCTCCAATCTGTCGGTTGCATTCAGCAAGGAAGAACCTTTGGCCATTTTGTCTTCTCCGGAGGTAAATGAGCCGACTCAAACAGTCACCTTGAGTGATGCCAAGAAGATGCTTAAACCATCTGCATCTTCAAGCAGCGCAGAAGGTGGCGGTGGTACAGGTGGTGACCGTGAAGTGCGTGTTCCAGTCAGTCGTAACTCTCTTGCTGAGATCGTCAACGGTGGCGTAAAGCTGCCCACCGGCGTTGAACAGCAATTGTTTGTGGTGAAAGCCAACTAAGGGAGTTACAAAAATGAAATACACAAAACACAAATTCACACTTATTACAGCCGTGGTCGCTGCTTCTTTTGCCAATGCACAAACAGTGCCCAACATCGGCAGCGTCTTAAATCAATCTCAAGTACCTGCTATCCAACAACCAGAAAGCAAGTTGCCCAACATTGGTGGTATTCAAATCGAACCGCCGATGCAAACGCTCCCCAATAACCTACCCAAAATTCATGTGCGTGAGTTGGCGGTTGTTGGTAATCGTGAAATCGACGCAGATGTTCTGATGCAGCAGATTCAGGGCATTGCTGGCAAAGACATGAGCTTGGCTGAGTTGGAAACAGTGACCTCAAAGCTCACGCACTTCTACCGCGTCAAGGGCTACTTTGTTGCTCGTGTGTATGTGCCAGCACAGCAGGTGGTGGATGGCAAGGTGACATTGCGAGTGGTGGAAGGCAACTACGGTCAATTCATTTTGAAGAACAAATCGCTGGTGCGTGACGATGTTGTGCAAGCCATGTTGGACGATGTGAAGAAGTACGACATTGTTTCGCTGGATACGCTGGAACGTGCCATGCTGATCATCAACGACACACCCGGCGTGCAAGTAACCCGTGCCGATGTGATGCCAGGTCAAAAGGTGGGTACTAGTGACTTTGCTGTGGACACGGAAGCTACCAAAGCACGTAACGGTTTTGTGACTTACGACAACTACGGCAGCGTCTACACAGGTGAGCATCGTTTGAGCTTTAATGCCGACTTCAACTCGCCCACAGGCAGTGGTGACCGTTTGAGCTTGAGTGGCATGACTACCAATCGCACAGGCTTGATGAATGGCCGTGTGGCTTACTCAAACTTGCTTATGCCCAATGGTTTGCGTGGTGAAGTGTCCGCAGCACATACGCAATACAGCTTGGGTAATACCTATGCCTCGTTGGACGCCAAAGGTACGGCAGACGTGGTGGATGCCACATTGACTTACCCCTTGCGCCGCATTCGTGCTCAAACAGTAGAGTTGAGTTTGAACGTCACCAGCAAGAGCCTCGAAGACAAGATCAACTCAACCAGCACAGTAACGCCCAAAGCCGCCAACACCATGACTGCAGGTGTGAACGTGCGTGATGAACGAGCTGTGTTGGGCTTTGATGGTTTGACTCAAGCCAACTTTGCAGTGACTGTGGGTGATTTGAAGATCAACAACGACACAGCATTGGCAAATGATGCTGCAGGTGCACAGACAGCTGGCAACTTCAGCAAGGCCGTGCTGTCACTGAGCCGCACTAACTTGCTGCCTGACAACTTCACGTTCACAACCTCGTTGCGTTCACAAGCCTCTTTGAAAAACAAGAACTTGGACAGCAGCGAACGCATGTCTGTGTCGGGTAGCTCTGGTGTGTGGGGTCACCCAGCAGGTGAACTGATGGGCAGCAATGCAACACTGGTCAAGTTTGAATTGGCACGTCCACTGCCAAGCTATGAAGGTTTGCAGCACAACTGGTTTACCTTCTATGACTTTGGTCAAGCGTCAGCCCAAGTGCCAGTGAGCGATGCAGATAACCGTCGCAGCATCAGCGATGTGGGTTTTGGCTGGTCAGGCAACTACCAAGGCATGTTCTTCAAGGCACAGGTCGCACACCGCATTCAAGATGCAGCACCTACAAGCGAACCCTACTCACGCAATAAATTCTTGTTGCAAGTTGGATACAGCTACTAATTTGCAGACAGGAAGCATTGAGCTTGGCCTTGTCGCCTAAACCCAATCAGTGCAGCAGTTGTGCGTATGTGATCTCAACCGAAGGTGCAGCATCAGGACTGCGCTGTGGTGTGAGTTATTACGAGCAACCTGCATTGACTAGACAGCAGCAGCGTTTGAGTAACTACCCAGCTGTAGTTGCTGATGGTCTCTGCCCCAAGTGGGCAAGCAAAATTTCAGGAGTACTAGAGAAATGAACAAAACAGAATTGATCGAACACATCGCAGCCAAATCCGACATCAGCAAAGCCGCTGCTGGTCGTGCACTGGAAAGCATTGTTGATGCAGTGAAGAAGACCTTGAAGAAGGGCAACACTGTGACCTTGGTGGGTTTCGGCACTTTCAGCGTGGGCAAACGTGCTGCACGTACAGGTCGTAACCCACGTACTGGTGCAGCTATCAAGATCAAAGCAGCCAAGGTGCCCAAGTTCAAAGCTGGCAAGGGCTTGAAAGACGCCCTGAACTAATCACAGCGAACAAATAAAGACAACAGGTTGGGCTGCTTCGGTGGCCCTTTTTTATGAGTACAAGCAGTGTGATCTTGATTAAGGATGTAATTGGTACATCATTGGCTAAGCTGAACGGCTTCCAAGTAGATGACCAAGTGCAAGCTGTGAACGGGCATCCAGTTACGTCATTGAAGGCTGTTTTTAATCAACTAACCCTTGCGTGTGGAAGTGGTGGGGTTAATGTGTTGGTTAAGCGCAGCACCAACTTGATTACGGTTCAGTTGAAGATTTAGCTGACACGTGAATTGGCTGCGAGCGTTGATTAAATCTACACTCAATACCAGCACATTGACTAGCTTTGGCACAAACAAAAAGGATAGCTATGACTAGAAAGCGCAATATTGACTCCGATCGTCGTGCAACCAATCGCATCATGGAGCTTGTTCGACATGGGCAAAAGGGTGAACTAGATGTGACGCCCAACTGGCTTGGGCACACTCGTGGCAGCAACAGATTGGACAAAGCACTTTTAATGGGTGCAACCATGGCTGAACTCAAGGCAATTCGTGGTGCTATTCACGAACACTTTAATCATTTGCGCGAAGAACATGGCTTGGAAGTTGTCCGCAATGGTGACGTGTATCGGATCACTGTTCCTAAAAAGTAGTTTGTAAACTACTTTCTGATCGTTGCATCTTTTCATTCGCCAGGAATCTGCCATGAGTAAATTTACATTGAGAGAGTTAGACACAGCTCACAAAAAAGCGTTTCAGAATGAACCACTTGTAAAAAGTGCAAAGGATTGTGCTTGCTTTGGATGCCTTGAGCACTTTCCGCCGTCTGCAATCACCGACTGGGTAGATGACAAACTTCACCGAACTGCAATTTGTCCTAAGTGCCAAATTGACACCGTATTGACTGAAGAAGTTTTAGACAGAGTTCCTGATGACCTTTTGAAGGCAATGCAAGATGAGTACTGCCCAGTAATTACCGACAATACGAAATCAATTACCTTTGATAGTTTCGACGCAGCGTTCGAACACATGCTAAAGGAAAAAGAAATCCGGCTTTTCGAAGCTGACCTGATTCACGCAGACAGGGACGAGAAAGCGAAAAAGTGATTTTTCGTTTCCAAACGAAGTACCGATAGCAATTACTTTAAGTATTTGTACAAGGTATCGCGGCTGATTCCGTATTTGGCTGCTATGCCCGTTTTGTTAGCTCCAAGCGCAGTGGCCTCTTTAACGATCTGCGCTATTCGTTCGGCGTCTTCAAACTTTCTGGGACGCCCACGATAAACACCCCTCTCTTTGGCCTTGGCAATACCCTCGCGTTGACGTTCACGTATCAACGTCCGCTCATACTCGGCAAACGCCCCCAGCATGGACAACATCAGCTTGTCCATCGCGTCCGTACTATCTCCCCTGAATGTCTTGCCCTCTTTCACAAAATGCACAGCGATGCCACGTGCTGTTAACAGCTCAACTATTCGCAGCAAGTCACTGAGACTTCGTGCCAGTCGATCCATGCTGTGTACGACTACCGTGCTGCCCTCAGGCCAATTACCTGCCAGCATTGCTTGTAGCTGTGGCCTGTCTGCATTCTTGCCGCTGGCTTTATCGGTAAAAACTACCGTTAATTGTTCGCCAGATAGTTGACGATCAGTATTCTGTTCAGCTGTACTGACGCGGATGTAACCGATACGAATAGGGTGTTGTGTATGCATGATGCAATCAAGTAGTTGTTGTCAGCTCAAGTCTGGACCCTACCTTGCATCGTGTCGATCAATTCATTTACCAACCCTGTGCTTACACATTACAGGCGTCTTGCTAGGGTGTACTCAAACTCGACACTTACAGGCTTGCACTTGCAGTGCAATCCAACTCAATGCACTTATCACTCACTGTCGTTCGTTCAAACTGCATTTCGTATTTGATTTGAAATAATTGAATTAAGAGGCTGAGTGCAACGCAGTTGCACTTAGTGAATTGATATTTTGTTAGATTACGGTTGCTTGCCTCAGAGCTTGCCTGATTAGGCAAACTGCTGCATTTTGTTGAGTTGACATCATGCTTTGGTCTCACACAGCTCCTTACAGAGCAAGGGCAGGTTATGCGGTCTCCCTTATTACGTGCTAGCTTTTTACGCAAGTAGTTTGTAGCCGACCACGGCACCAAACACTTTGTGGGTTTAAGTTATTTCCCACTCACATCCAACCATGTACAACATCGCAATGCGTTGCGCGAAGCATTGCATTTAAGGCATCCAGTTAAGGGTAGTGCGATGAGGACGAACTGTGACTAGTTCGATTTCGCGTTACGTCACGCCACCATTGCGAACGAATACGGCTCTTCAAGGTGAGCAAACCTCTGCATGTTTATAAAGTTATTTATGTTTTGCAGTTCACGCCACTGTCAATCTTGAATCTGTTGTTTTCTTCTGCCTGATCGCCACCTTTTCTGGTCGCTTTTCAACAAGGCCATGTTCAGACTTACGACTGTCATTAAACAAAGGAGTAAACAAATGGCAGTCTTAACAGCACTCAAGTTGGTCACAGCAACCCGTACCAATGTCGTCAATCCCGTAGCCGTTCGTCGTGCAAAGCTGGTGAGCAAATTGCAAGACCAATTGCGTTTGGTTGAAGCATTGCAAGCGGGTCGCAACTACATTGCCACTCGCCTTAAAAACGTCACCGACATGGAGACAGGTGAACGCAAGACCATCGAGCTTCCCAAAAAAGTGCGTCAGTGGTTTTGGCAGAACGAGGCTGGCAAATACATGCTGCACATCAAGTACGGACAGAACGTGTTGTATTTGAACGGCAAGAACGCCACTGCCATTGAGGTCAACAGCGCAGATGACCTTGCCAGTATTTTGAAGAGCTTGCAGACCGCCGTGATGGAAGGCGAGTTGGACAAGGCCATTGAAACAGCTTGCGAGACAACCAGCAAGAGCTTTGGCAAGTGATCAACAAGGGGTTGGTGTGTAACGCATCAACCCCGTTTTGTTTTAGGAGTTCAACATGTATCAATACGAAGCAATCATTCGCGTGGGCACTCAAGTGCTGAAAACCCGCATCTACGCAGCCAACACATTCGATGCCAAATCTCTGTTGCAACGTCAATTCGGCGCACACAACCTTGTTGGTTTTGTCTACCAAGTGCATTGACCATGAGCAAGCCATTTGACCCCACCATGCTCAGTCACTTCACTGGTACTGAGAAGTATTACCGCATCAACCCACGCACAGTTTTGACTGATGGCACACGTTACTTGGCTGAAGAAGCTGGTGCGTACTGGTTGATGGATGCCATTGCCAGCTACTTGCCTCAGTTCACAGGGCGTGAGGATTTCATCGTAGCCCGACTTGTTCGCTCAAACTCTAACTGCTCCGCACAACTGACATTGGACGATGGAAATGGGCGTGTGCTTGATCAGCAGCACATTGAGTTCACCGATTTCCCCATGAACAGCATTCAGCTTTACGCTTGCTGGGGCGGCGACTTCTGGGTCATCATGCTTTGTAGCGAATATTGAAGAGCTAAAAAGACGGTGCGCTACCTAGTGCATGACGATTTGCTTGGCATGTTTTGATTTCACCAAGCCATGTAGTCGCCTCAGGTATTGGATCTATTTGACCTGTGCTTACCAAACCTTGCTGCTCTGCGATTTCTGTATTCCGTACAAGATCAAATATCGCGATCATCGCTCTAAGCTCTACTTTCAAAATCACCAAATTTTTATAGAGCCAATCTAGAGCCTCTGTTGTCAGTAACACTTCTTCAATAGTTCCTTTCCTTGTTATCCGATTGCCAATGGCTGTGGTCGAATCGTAAATGCGTGAATGTGCAACAGCATTTCGGATGTCTTTAACAGTAACAAACGCTGCGATGGATGTTTCCAGTGTGTTGATGAAATCATTTGGTAACGCCCAGTGTCTTACTGCTTTCTTCGCGTCTTTTACTCTCTGATCAAGTGCTCGCTTGGGTAGATCATCTAGCAAACATTCGGCTGGTAGTTTCTCGCTACTATATAAAGCGCAGTCAAGCATGAATTCCACTTCATTCCATGCGACTACAACAGCACCAATCGCAGCTAGTTGATCATGCGAAAAATCTTTTTTAATGTTTTGATTTGTGCTGCCTGAGCGATTGGTTGGAGCGATTCTTAGCATTTAGTTCTTTCAATTTCGCTTTGGCGTTTCATGTAAATACGTGAGAGGAGTCCATCTCTGGCTACACCTTAAACAAACCCTAGTTTGCAAACTAGTTTCCACACCACCCTTCGGGGTGGTTTTATATCGCTTTTTTGGAGTAAATCAATGGCTACAAACAACCAAAACCTCAACAAGATGTTTGCTGATGATCAACTTAACGTTGGGAAAGTTTTGATCATGAATTCTGGTCACAACATCCCATTGCAAACTATTGAACGTCTTACACGTTCCACCCTCACCGAGCTCGACAGCGCATCTAACAATCGTGATGCCTTTCTTGAGTATGTTGTTGAAAATTCACTAGCAGCGACAAATCAGGAGCACTTTCATGAGTACGAGATCTATATTGCTAATGATCCAAATGCTTGCAGCATGTTGTTGCGCACCGCTGAACCAGAGGGTTTTATTGCAGCATTTGAACTTGATGCAACAGAATTGAAGGCATTGCATAACGCATCCGTAGGTCATATGCACATTACTAATGCCCGTAATGCCATGCTAACCTTCCTTTCGCATCAGTAAAAGTTTTACCGTAGTAGTGCCCACCCATGATGACCGTCAAGACACCTTTGGGAATCTCCATGTAATCCCTGTAATAGTCATAGCCAGCGCCCAGCTTCTCTAACTTTATAAGCTCCTTGGTTGCACTTCCTTTTGTCCATGGCTCACGAAATTCGACTTGATACTTCTCCCCTTGTTTCTTTGCGTACATCTCTCGTCGCTGTCTGTACGTGTTCTCAACTAGCTCAACTTCAATGCCAATCTTTTCCAATCGTTCGATAAGTTGATCTGCCAGACACACTGACCGCAGTGCATGTCTTCCAGTTGCACGGATTGGTATTTGCTCTTTTCTGGCGTAAAAATATTTGAATGCAAAGACGTTGTTAGGAGGCCATTTGGCAGGCTTATCTTTCACACTGTCATAACTCTCGTGACTTCTTTTTTCCAAGTCAGCGATAAAGATACTTATCGCCTCTGCCGTACGAACGCATCGCAAATCTTTCAATTCATCAATCGTCCTAACCTCATAGTTCTCAAGCGATTTCAAAAACTTCTCGCGCTCTTTACGCTTGATCTCTTTGACCTCTCCATCTACGGGTTCACCAAACTCAATAACTGGGTTGAACTGCAACTGGGTTAGTTGCGGTCTTTCATCAGCCTTGCCCATCTGCTTTCGCATCCAATAACCTCTCGGCGGCAGTGGGATGCCATATTTCACGCAGATCTTTCGCAAACCCACATCACTCAGTCCAAGTTGGCTACCCAAGTGCACCATCGGCACTTCCCAAACCAAGTCAAATAGCTCTTGCCTTGTCTTGTTCATCGCTACCTCCTGTTGGTTGTCGAATGCCTCAATTTATCCACTTAGGCATCAACACTCAAGCAGCTACAGCGCAAACAAATTTCTAGTTTCCAAACTAGTTTTTTGAAGATTTGCGAAAACACCCATCGCTGCACGACCACCCCTGCCAGCTACCCCAGCACCCAGCAAGCACAGACAAGCGCGGGTCGGCTGTTCTCGCGCAGGGTCACTTGCTCCTTTTGCCTTGCAACAAGCCGATATTCATTTCACCCGTCAAGTTGCTGCTGTAGTACGTCTCAATCATCTCAACGCTGGTCCGTGCATTTCGCGCCAAGGTCAGCAGGTCAATATTGCCGCCGTACAACAAGCGCAAGGTGATGGCTGTGTGACGTAGGCTGTACAAGGTGCGCTTCATGCCGTTGCTCTTGTTTACACCCACACCCGCCACCTCCTGCACACGCTGCAACTGATAGCCGTAACGCATGATCATCACAAGCCTGTCCCAAAGCTCAGGCATGAATACGTAATCTTCTGGTTTGCCATAGCCTCTGGCCTTGTCTAGTTCCAGCAATCGCTCATACGCACGTACAGCTGGGCGCATGGTCACAATGGGTTTGTCATGCTTCTTACTCTCAGGCAAGTTCAATCTCAAATACACATGCTCACCGCGCACGATGCTGACATGCTCATGCTTCATGTGCTTTAAGTCGGTGGGACGTATAAAGCTGTTGACCATGAACACGATCAAATACTGCAAGTCCTCTTTGATGTACTCATAGCGACCAATACGGCTCGGGCCATACTTGCTGCGCTGTGTGGCATGGATGGGAATAACGTCACCCACCAACCTCCGCGCATGTGTGACCAACAACCTGTACTCCTGCAAACTAAAACTGCCACGGGGCTTGGACTTGATGGTGATGTTGGGTAGCTTGGGCACTACCTTGATGTAGCCAGTTGCCATGGCATGCGTCAGCACCTTGCGTATGGCGACAAGGTACTGCTGGATGGTCACACTGCTGTTGCCCTTGGCACTGAGTTTTTGCATGAAGTCAGCACCATGCTGATAGCCAAAGTCTTGGATAGCGACTTGACCTAACACTGGCACCACATAACGCTGCAAGCGGTTACGCAACATTCGCAAACTGTTCTGCGTGAATTCACCACGATCAACACGGCCTTGGTGCATTGCAACCGTTGGGTCTACTAGGTCTGCAAACAGCACTTCACGATGCAAGCTCTTTTGTAATGTCACCCCATACAACTCAGCGACCTTGCTGTGGAAGAAGTCCCGCGCAGCACTCAGTGCAGAACGCTTGGACGATGTGCGTGTGCTCTTGGTGAAAGTCTTACCCTTGAAGAAGCAGCGCACTTGCCAGAATGGACTGGCAGGTATTTTGTAGATGCGAAGTTTGGCTGGATAGTCGGGCACTTGTGTGATGGTGTCGACTATGGGAAGGCTGCGATGACGCTGCTTGTGAAAGTCATGGTCATTAGCCGCCTCTAGATTGAGTGGTGTGTCTGGCATCAGGTCAGTCTGCTGTCGCAAACTCGGCCTGTCGATATCGAGCATGAAAAAATATATTTCGTGCATCTTCTTGACACACCATCGAGGCACCCTTGCTGCATCCTGCAACCCACCGTTCGTAGTGCCATTCAAAAAGTTTCACTACGCATCTGCGAAACAGTAGGCCAAGCCTCTATTTCTGTCGCGAGCTGTAGACCGTGCGACCGTTGTCTCACAGTCATGGCGGCTTCGATGGACTGTCGATGGCATGATCTGCAAAAATGTCAAAACCCCAATGTGAGCTTCATTACGAAGGCTCGTGCGCGATTGATGAAAACCTGCTCGACGCCGCCAACATTTGTGAGAACGAACAAGTCCACATCTGGAACATTAACAACGGCGACCGCATTGAAATTACAGCGAAATCATGCGGGACACCAAATGCCTTTTACGACTCTCGCTTCAAGTCGATTACTCTCTGTTACGAGCTTCTTGCTTTTAACGATGCAAAGTTAAAAAGATTTTTCA
>JACCDX011449594.1_pt1 | contig 17345 bp, 14 predicted proteins | sample 7449681 | NCBI WGS metagenome assembly JACCDX01 (sample SAMN15323450, study PRJNA562643) | freshwater metagenome | isolation source: river surface water | place: USA:Blue River Watershed | collected 2017-08-18
AAAACTGAATTTGAGAAACAAATAGTTTTATTAAAACAAAAAAATGTAGATGAAAAAACTGAACTTGAAAAATTAACTAAAGAATTAAACAATCATAAGATTACTTATAAATTAGAAATACAAACTCAATTAAAAACTTTTGAAACTGAAAAATCTAAATTAGAAAGTAAAATAAAAGAATTAATCACAAAACAAAATACTGATCTTAATACTACAACCCAAAAAATACAAACTCTTGAAACTGAAAAAACTAAATTAGAAAACAAAATAAAAGAATTGAATGATTTAATTATAAAACAAAACACTGATCTTAATACTACAACCCTAAAAATACAAACTCAATTAAAAACTCTTGAAACTGAAAATAATAACTTAAAAATTGATCTTGATAATGAAAAGTTTAAAAATAATCAATTAAATACAAATCTTAAAACTAAAACTCAAGAAATAACAAAACTTAAAAATGAAAATGATCAATTAAATAAAAACCTTATTGATGAAGCATTAAAAGCTAGCTATTTAGTGAAAAATTTATATATACAAATATCCGAACAAAAAAATAAATTAAATATTTTAGTAAATTTGTTTGAAATAAAACAAAAAGAAATAGATGACTTAACGATACAATTAGACACTCTTAAAAATGAAAAATCAATATTAGAAAATACAATAAATGATTTAAATAATAATATTAAAGAAGAAATAGAAAAAAATAAAAAAATAACACAACGGTTAATTGTTCTTAATGATGAAAAATTAAATGATAATAATACAATAAATAATTTGAAAAAAATAGCAAATAAAATATCCGAATATAAAATCATAATAATAAAAGGAAATGAAAAAATAAAAGATTTAACTCAAAAATTATTTATTTTTAATAATGAAAAATATAAATATGAAAAATTAACAATTGAATTACAAAATAGTCTTACCAATGAAAAAATTAACTCTGAAACTTTAAAAAAAGAATTAATAAAAAAAAATAGTGGTATTACTAAGTTAATAAATAAATTAAAAATTGCACAACAAGCTCAAAACATTCAACAACCACCAGTTCAACAACCACCAGTTCAACAACCACCAGTTCAACAACCACCAGTTCAACAACCACCAGTTCAACAACCACCAGTTCAACAACCACCAGTTCCTTTATTTATTCAACAACCCCAACTAGCTCCACCAGCAGGATTAGCAATAGCTCCACAACCCCTACCAGCTCCACAATCACAAACTTTACCTTTTCCTTTAAAAAATTATTATGATTTATTCACAAAATATCCAAATAATCCATTAGCTATTTAAAAAAAAATAAAATTTTTTATCTTTCCTTTTTTTCCTTTTTTTTTCCTTTTTTTATAAACTGCAACCAATGCAAACACTTTCATCAGTTCCTTTCACTTCATTTTTCACTTTCACCTTAACCTTATCCTTAACATTAACATTTAAAGCATTTACTGCCGGTTTGGTTCTTACATAATATTGAGTTTTTAAACCATATTTATGAATCATGAAAACATCTTTAATAAACTTATCTGCAGACAATTCACCGTAAAACAAATTTAACGAAATACTTTGATCTACAAAAGGTTGAATTTCAGCCATTCTTTTTATAATAACTCCTTGGTCATAATCGTAAACAGTTCTATAAATCTCTTTTATCTTCTCTGGTATCTCTTCAATTTCTTGTATACTTCCTTCACTTTTTATAATCTTTTCCTTTAATTCATTATTCCAAATTCCTAGCTTATATAAATCTTCAATCAAATAATTATTTATTCTTTGAAAACTTCCGCTAACTGTTTCAGCTTTGTATAAATTTGATGTTAAACATTCTATACTACTCACATTGTTCATTAAAATACTACTGCTTGCTGTAGGCATCAATGCAATACATAAACTGTTTCTAACTCCAAATTTATTAATCTTATTCCTCAAAGTTTTCCAATCTTCTTTTAACCAAACTTCATCATCACTTAAATAAAATTGCCAATGGAATTTTTCCATAATATTACCACCTTTACCCCATGTCAAAGCATCGTAACTTCCAATCTTACTATCAATTTCATCACCTTTTTTAAACTCATATTCTCGACCTAAATAACTTTTTTCTACATCTCGTTCATTATATTCACATTCATCATATTTCCAAATTTTACCACCATGTTCTTTTAACTTAATCCAAATTTCTCTACTTAAGTCACAACTAGCATTTAAACTACTAAAATAAATCATTTCAAAAATCTTTTTAGTTAATTCACTTGCTTCATCTGAATCATAAGCGATTCCCATTTTAAAATACACATCTTGTAAACCTTGTACACCTAATCCTATAGGTCTATGTTTAAAATTTGTATGTTTTGTTTTCTCAGTTGGATACCAATTAATATCAATCATTCTATTTAAATTTCTTACACACAATCTAACAACTTTATTTAATTCAGTAAAATTAAAGAAACTTTTAGACTCTCCGCTTTTCTCCACAAAATTCCCAAGACAAATACTACTTAAAGTACAAACACTGCTACAACTTTCACTAGTATATTCAACAATCTCGCTACATAAATTTGTACCTGTGATACAACCTATATTATTTTGCATATTCACTTTATTAACACTATCAGTAAAATATAACCATGGTCCACCATTGTTAATCTTAGATTCATAAATATGGCTCATAATATCAATAGGATCTATTTTCCTGACATACATACCTTTACTTTCTAACTCATTATATTTCATTTCAAATTCTTCACCATAAATTTTACTTAAATCAAAATGTAAATGCGGATCGATTAAACACCACATTCTTTTTTTTTTGTCTTTCTCTCTTAGTTTTTTAATAAACAAATCTGGAATACTTACACAATAATATAACCCTCTTGCTCTTGTTATCTTACTATCTATTCCTTGTGATCCTATACCACCTGATGTTAATTTTAAATCTAACAACTCTAAAATATCAGGATGCCAAACGCTATAAGTTAAAACTATACTTCCAGGTCGTTTACTACCTTGGTTAAATCCTTGTCCAATTGATTCATAAATAGGTACAAACTTTAAAGGTCCTTGACTTACTCCATTTGTACCTTTAATTCTTACACCCGTTGATCTTATACTTTGTATATTTATAGCAACTCCTCCCGCGCTTTTACTTATTAAAGCTGTATCTTTTGCTGTATTCATAATACTTTCTGTACTGTCTTCAACTCCTAACAAAAAGCAAGATGCTAACTGGCTTTTATTAGTTCCGGAGTTGTAATAACATGGACTGGATAAACTATAAAACTTACCTGACAAATACAAGTAATTTTCTTTTATATAATCATATTCCTTTTTAATAAAAACATCATCTTCGTCGTTTCTTCTTTGATGCATCTGTACATTTGTATAATAATACATACCCAAATTTACACATACTCTTAAAAAAGTATCTTGCATTCTTTCTACACATTTCCCATTAAGTTTCAATGAAAAATTGTTTTGATAAGTCTTAAATCCAAAGTAATCAAATAAAAAATCTCTTTTATAATCTATTAATTCTTCAAGAAAATCCCTGTTTAAAATAACATAATCATAAAATTCTTTACTTACTTTTGGACACCATCCTTTTTCATCTTTAAAATCATACATCAATTTCATTTTATCAACAAAACTACCTAATGTATTTTTTTGATGGTTATCAATTGTTATCCTAGCTGCAAGTTTTCCATAATCAATATTATCCAATGCGTTTAACATGCTAGTTTTTGCAGCTAATTCATCTATTTCACTTGTTGTAATTCTTTCTTTAACCATACTACAAATTTCAGCAGTTAACTTATTAACATTTACACTTAATCTAGGGCTAACTTTTGCCAACCTGCTTATTTTATTAAAAATATTTTCATTGTCAAAAGCTTCAACTTCACCTTTTCTATTAACTACCTCTTTGATCTCTTGGTATTGCATAATTTTATATATCTTTATTTAATATTCATTTTTTAAATATATAACATTTTGATATATATAAAATTATGACTGAAAAGCAGATTTTAGCAGAAATTAAAAGCCTTGTTGATTTTGGAACCCAAGACCATCCAGATATTTTAAAACAATCTATAGAATTTACTACTCAGCTTAAAGTATTAATTCAAAAATACGGTTACAAAGTTATTTTACCATGTGGTCCTTATCAATCATTCTTATCATCAAATGGCAATTTATTTAATAACAAACTTCATATAACTCTCTTACTTTCTGTTTTAAGAAATATGGTAGAAGTAGAACACGGTATAAAAATTTTAAATGAGTCGTCGTTAAATTGTGAATCTGAACCCGAACCTTTACCTTCCTCAACTGAACCTTTATCTTCTGAACCTTTACCCAATTCTGAACCTTTACCCAATTCTGAATCTGTACCCTCTTCAACTGAAAATAAAAAAAATAAAAAGAAACCTTTACCTTCACTTTTACCTTCACAAAACTTAAACGCAAATGTAGATTTAACTTTACTTGATTCTATATTTTTAAATTTAAGTTCAGTTACATATACCATATTTTCAAATAAAGAAACTTTATTAACAAAATTTTCATCATATAATTTAACACCTGAAACAAACCACGTATCTCAATTTTTATACAGAACTTATAATACTCAAATTTTTACAATTCTTAAACAAGTTCTTAATGAAGTTTTTACCAAAATTAAAATAAAAGATTTTAATGATCTTGAACTTACTTTAAATAAATTTAATATGTCTTATTAAAAAAATTAACAAATCTTTTTTTTTTCCTTTTGTTGACACACACTCCTTTTTTTTTAATATGAAAAATCAAATTCATATTCTTTTAATAATTCCATAAGTTCATAATTTCTATTTGCTAAAATCCAATAACTGGCTATTCTATTTTCTGGTAACTTATCTTTATAATTTTCTAATAAATATTTTATACAATCAATTTTACTATATTTACACATCAAAGCAAAAATATCGTAAATACCTCTTTTATCTTGTATATAAACCATAATTAGAAATTTTATATTTTCACTACTACTTAAAATCCATCTTTTTAAATCATTAAAAGTAACTTTATTTTTTAAAATTTTAATTTTATCTCTCTCAGACAAAATAATATTAAACTCTAAACATTTAATACAGTCATAGCAGATATACATTTTTATACTTTAAAAATAAAAAATCAATTTTTATACACACTTTTTATAATATACACTTTTTTATATAATTTCTTTTATCTCTATCTCTTTTTATTTTTTATTCTTCCTTTTTTTTTTCTATACTTCCTTTTATTTTCTCTATCTCTCTCTCTTTTTATTTTCTCTATCTCTCTCTCCTTTTATTTTCTCTATCTCTCTTTTTCTATTCAATAATAATAAAATCGCTATTTTTAAATAAGGTTTTCTGAGCAGGATACCCTTTACAATTACAATACATTTTTACACCATTTATAACACTTTCATCTTTTTTATGCGTGTGACCATAACCCCATAAAATAACAGGTTTATTTATCAACCTCATTAAATCACTTTCATAAAAATAATTGATCGGGTTAGTACTTATATAAGGTTTATGATGAGTTAATACAATTACTTTATATCCTGATTCATTACCTTTTTTAATAATACTTTTTAAATATCCTACATTTCTATGATACATAACATTAACATCCATAGGATCTAATTTAACAATTTTATCACCTTTATTAATGTAAATAAACTTATAATCATTCATATAATTTTTTGCTTGTTCAACATCATTAATCCAAGTCCATAAAGTAGTACCTACAAAAATCTTTTTATCAATAACAAAACTTTTATTATCTAACAATATAATTTTTTTATTAGTACTTGCAAATGTTGCTAACTTCTTCTGTATTCCTTGTAAACAATTATTAAATCCTGGTGGTGAATTTCCATCATACCAAAACTCATGATTTCCAGGAACTAAAATTATATATTCAAATAAATCAATATGTAACATAACATAACTTTTATAATTTTCAAAATCTTGGTCAGATCCACAACAACAAATATCACCTAATAAAGCTAAAATTCTTATCTTACCTTTTTCAGGTGGCGGTGTATTAATAATTCTTTTTATTTTTTTTCCTTCTAAAAATTCTATATGTGTATCACTTATTATTTGTAACACAATTGTCATACTACTTTTTATATAATAATCCTTTTTTTGTATTTGTTAATTATATATTATTTTTTTTAAAAGTTACACAGCTTTTTCTATCTCACCCCTCTCGCTTTCTTTCTCGCTCTTATCATTATTTTTCACTCTCTCGATCTCTTATCCCTTTTTTTTAAATTTATCATATCTCTCAATATACATATACATGGAACCATTAACTAAAGCAAGAAGGTTAAATATACCTATTACAAAATTAAAAACTGAATCAGGTACTAAACTTGATCCTAGTATATCATTTACTGAACTGAATGATTCAGGAATGTATAAAAATAATTCACAATTAGCTTTTACAAATCATGGTACAATTCATACTATAATAGATGAAAATTTTTTAGAAGTTAGAAGACCAATTTTAATATTAAATAAACATGATTATGATGAAAATATTACATTACGAGAAAATCAAGGACTTTTATACACTAAATCAAATGATCCTAATTTATATTGGAAATTTTACGAAGGTCAAGAATATAATTTAACTTCAAACCCTTCAAATTCAAACCCTTCAAATTCAACCCCTTCATCTTTAACTAAAATCAGTGATAAACTAAAAAATCAAATTGTTACAGAAGTTTCAAATAATATTTCTGAAATGCAAGAAGTTACAGGTAAAATTTTATTAAACCTAGAAAAAAAAATTGATACAACACTTGATAATTTCCAAATAAAAATAAATGAAAATGAAAATCAAATAAAACAATCAAATACATTTTTATCAACCTTAATTGAAGATAATATAAAAAATTTAAATATTCAAATTATATCTAACCTTGAAACATTTAAAGAAACAACACAAAAAACTATAACAGCTGAATTAACAAATAAAATAAATAATGAAATTTATACAGATTTATTTAATAAAATTAGTACAAAATTACTTTTAAAAATTAACATTCCTACACCTGAAAAAGATACTAAAATTTTAGATCTTATACAATCTAAAATTACATCATCTCAAGAATCATTAATTAATATTATTAATGAAAAAACTACCTTAACAAATGAAAAACTAGAACTTTTACAATCTTACATAAATACTATCAATGAAAAAAATACATCACCCCAAGATTCATTAATTAATTTTATCAATGAAAAAAATACCTTAACACAAGAATCTTTAATTAATACTATCAATGAAAAAAATACATCAACTCAAGAATCCTTAATAAACTTTATCAATGAAAAAAATACATCAACTCAAGAATCTTTAATAAACTTTATTAATGAAAAAAATACCTTAACAAATGAAAAATTAGAACTTTTACAATCTTACATAAATACTATCAATGAAAAAAATACCTTAACAAATGAAAAAAATACATCAACTCAAGATTCCTTAATAAACTTTATCAATGAAAAAAATACATCAACTCAAGAATCTTTAATAAACTTTATTAATGAAAAAAATACATCAACACAAGATTCCTTAATAAACTTTATCAATGAAAAAACTAACTTAACAAATGAAAAATTAGAACTTTTACAATCTCAATTATTTAATACTATCAATGAAAAAACTACTTCAACACAAGAATCCTTAATAAACTTTATCAATGAAAAAACTAACTTAACAAATGAAAAATTAGAACTTTTACAATCTCAATTATTTAATACTATCAATGAAAAAACTACCTCAACACAAATATCCGAAATGGAAAATATAAATATTCTTAATACAAAAATTGAATCCCTTAGTGATTCTATACATTCTTTTATTGAATATACAACAGCACAAAACGAATTTATAAATGAAAATTTTTATCTCCATGAAAACTTACATAATAATTATAAATCCCTTTTCATGACTGACTTTTTGCAAACTGATAAAATTGCTTCAAATGAATTAATATTAACAGACAATTCAAATAACTTAAATAATTCATTACTAACTTTCGAAAATACTTTACTTCTTAAAAATGACTTTTCAACTTCAACAGTACAAACTACTTTAAATTTTGTTGCAGGTGAAACAATATTTTACGGTGATCTTGTTGGAATTCTAGATAACAAACTATATAAAATTTCAAATATTAATATAACTAAACTTACAGAAATTTATTACTCAAATATTTTATTTACTGAAGATAAAATATTAATTTCTGACTCTCAAAATATAGTATCTGACTCTCAAAATATAATTTCTTCCTTTAACCCTTTATCTCAAATTGTAAACCAGCAAGATCAAATTTATAATATATATCTATCATCACCTACAACAATAACCGTATTACTAAATAACTCATCAACTTTTTCATTTACTGTACCGGAAACTAAATTTTTTAGATGTATATACACAAACTTTCTTATAATTGTTGGGTTTACTACTTCATCTCCAGATAAAGACTTATACATATTATTTTTCGACAACCAAAATTTTAAACTTCATTACATAACCAACACTACTCCAAATTGTTACGACTTAACTGAATTTAATAACATAAACTTAGCACTATCTATAACCAACATACTAATAATATCAATTTACATATACAAAATTGCTGTAATAATACCTGTAAATTTTGAAGACCCAATACATTACGATACATTTAGGTATACATCACAAGATACCACAAATTGTATATCATTACTTCCAGATAACATTTCAACTTTTCATATCTTATCTTTAGAATCTACAGCTATGGGTATTTTATACATTAAATCATTTGATACAAATGGGTTACAAATTGAACAAAAAAAATCTAAAAAACTTTGTTCAATAAATAACATACAACCGTTAAATATGCAATACGACCAAGACACTGGAACATACTTAATTTTATGTGTAGAAAATTCTGGGTTATCCTTAATCATATTCAAATATGAAAATGATTTTGATTTACTAAATAAATATTATTTTCCATCAATACAAGCACCTTTATTTAATTCATATATCCATATCTACAATAACAATTATTTTATACTTATCGATAACACGTATTACCAAATAGACAAACAATACCTTATTAAAAATTGTAATTTTATTGGAATTTCTAATAATGACTGTGAAGAAAATGAAATGTGTGAAATTACTTTACGTGGTCAAATATTTTATTCAAAAATTGAATTAAATGATAAATTTATTGGTAGACATATTTATATATCAAATGAATACGAACAAAAAAATAAATTTCCAGATTACATAACTTGTTCAAATTCAGAATTTAATACCTATCTCGGTCAAGTTTTAACATCATCAATAATAAAATTAAATTAAGAAATGAAAGAGTCAAAAAAATCTTTATCCTTTTACCTTTATTTGACTTTTTATCCCCCTTTACTTTTTTTACTTTTTTAATTTACCTAGCGCATCGGTATCGCTATCGCTCACCGGCTTCCATTCGTTTCGCGTGTCACTTCGGGGGGGGGGTTTTACCTATACAAAATACACACATATACAAAATACACACTCATATACAAAATACACTCATACACACAAAATACTACCATCCCTTATTTACTTTTTCTTTATTTCAAAATATAAAAATTGAATTTTTTATTTTATTTATACCCCCTCCTTATGGAATCTTTCAATTTTGCAAAAAACTCAATTCCGTCCGGAATACAAAAATTACTAAATTCTCAAGACTCGATTTTATTTAACAATCATGTTTATATAGATATTCAAAATATTTTACCTTTGTTTAATGTTAAATTAGATAATGTTAAGAAACTTTGTAAAGCAAATAAAGACCTGTATTATATAATACAAAACTCAACTATTTACTTTTCAAAATATGGTATAACAATTTTAATAGCTTTATCGAAGGAACAGTTTAGTTTAACTTTACAAGATTACATTTATTCTCTTATTAATGACTATGAAACACAAAATATAAATTCAGAAGAATCAACATCATTAAATAAATCTATAAAATCTTTCTGTAGAATAAAAACTGATGCTGAAATAAAACTTTTAGATCTTCAAAAAAAATATGAAGAACTTTACCAAGATTCTAAAAAACTTGCAACTTATATAAAAATAAAAAAACCTAAAATAGTAAAACTTGAAAAAGACATATTAACAAAATTTTCAGATGATGACCTTACAGATGAAGACGAAATAAAACAACAAGCTTTACAAGTATCAAACCTTAATAAAAAAACCAATGAATATTTCCTTATAAAATCTATTGAAACTTATAACTCTAAATATTATTGGAATCTTAAAAATAGTAATTCGGATATAAAACAACAAACAGAATTATACCAACAAAATCCAGAATTACCTTATATGTATTCTCATTTTTGGTATGCAGATCTTAAAATTTCTCCTTCAGCATTGAACATTTTAAAAGCTTTTATATTTGATGAAAATGGAAATAGTATTTTAATTTCTACTCAAAAAATGAATAACTTATTATCATCAATTTACGAAATTAAAAATTGATTTTTTATATACAAAAAAGAGAGAGAAGAGAGAAAGAAAAGTACCCTATAACAATGCAATCCCAAGAATTCTACGAATCATTAAACGCTAATAAAAATTTATGGATAGAAAAAATAAATAAAATATACATAAAAGGTAATTTTTATTTATTAAAAGATGTGTTAGATACTTTATCCGAAACACCTGCAAAAGATAAAACTTATATTTTAACACATTTAAAACAACATACTCAATATATAAAAACAGAATCCTTTAATAAAAATAATATCCCTGTGTATAGAAACAAATTATTTATTACTTACAATGGACTTCTTTTATATCTACAAGTTGGTAATTTAACACATAGAGATTTAATTTTAGATATTTTCAATATAAAAACAATTTACACAAAAGAAATTTTTGATACATTTTATACTAAAACTTACAACATACAAAAAATTATACATTTTATAAATGTTACTTTTGATGACTTTGAATATAAAAAAAGAGGTAATAAAGAATATCTAAAATTAGTATACAAAAATATAAAAATTTCAAATGACAAAGTTAAACTTTTAAAAGAATATTTAGAATTATAAAAAAAAAGAATATCCTTTTTTTTATTAGATCCTTTTTTTTATTAGATCCTTTTTTTTTATTAGATCTTATTACTAAATTTATTTAATAAAACAGTTACAAAAGTATGATCATTATACACACCGTCAACAATATCAGGATTTAATACAACACATACATCCTTTTTATTAATAAAAACAACTAATGGAACATATCCGTTATTATACTTATCATAAATTGCTTTCATTTTAGGACTGAAATTATTATAATCTTTAACATCTAAACAAGGTATTTTATTTTTTCTTATATATTCTAAAGAAATGGGATTTAATATTTTCCTTTGACATGCCCCACAACTTTCAGAATAAAATATTATTGGAGTATAACAATTTATAGTATTATAATACACAACTATAATAATGATTAAAAAAAGAATAAGCAAAGCAGTTAATACGTTCATTATATATATAAAATTATAATTTATCTAATGAACATTCAGTTTTAGTTTCTTCAATAAAATCCTTTTTTATTGGTTCAGGTGGTGGATTGATAAGAGAAGAAGAAGGTTCAAGGGGTTTATTATTTTCAGGAGATTCAAAAGAAGAAGGTTCAAGGGATTTATTATTTTCAGGAGATTCAAAAGAAGAAGGTTCAAGGGATTTATTATTTTCAGGAGATTCAAAAGAAGAAGGTTCAATAATTTTATTATTTTCAGGAGATTCAAAAGAGGGTTCAAGGATTGTATTATTTTCAGGAGATTCAAAAGAGGGTTCAATAATTTTACTATTTACTTTACTTTCTTCTTCAATTTTTTTTTTAATAATATCAACAATATTACAATTAAATTTAAGTAAAAAATCTAAATCTGTAGTTTTTATATAACTTAATAAATTAAAATTTCTATTACTAACCATATCATTAACTAATAAGTTTATATTTTTTTCACCTAAAACTTTTATAATTGCATAATCTATTGTTTTTTTAACAATGTCTTTATAATCAAATTTAATTTTAACACTTTCTTTTATCTCTTTATAAGTTGGTAATCTACCATAATTATAAACAAATGAATAAATACCACATATTATTTTTCTTTTTTCTGTTTCAAGTTTTTCTTCATCAATCGTTATCTTATCTTCATTACTTAATTGTAAAATTCTAAGATTTAATTTATTAACAATATGTGACATTTCTATTACAGTTTCGCTATATTCATGAACTAAATTATTGTATTTTTTTACCATTTCATATTCTAAATTTTTATAAAAAATACCATCGTTACTATTTTTTATAATAAAATCATATACAAAATCCCAGTTTTTTATTTTGTTCAACTCTTCAAGTTTTTTACTGTCACTTATTAAAGTTTTAAAGTCCATTTTTATATTTATATTAAAGTTTTTTATTCACACCCTTTTTTATTCACACCCTTTTTTTTTCTTTTTTTATTACCCCCTCCACTTCCTTTCTTTCTTTTCAAATTTATAAATATTTTTTAATATAATGTCATCAGCATTTATTTCAAAATCTATAAACCTTATTACTAAAGAGATAGGTCCTTTATCTTTAACTGAAAAGAATTTAATACTTTCAACTCTTAAAAAAGTTAATTCATCAAATGAATCGCAAATAAATTTAATAATTTCCCCAATAATTCAAAAAATAAAAATGGATAGACTTACCCAATTACCTGTACCATCTTCTGACTCTCTTGAATCGTCCCAATATTCTTCTTATCTTACTCTTGACCGTCGCCATGCAATAGAAACTTATACAACTTTTACAACAGGTAATTACATTACAACTTTTACTTGGAACTATTCACAAATTTTTAGTTCAAATTTTCCGGTGTCTCAAAAAATAGCATTATCATTAAAACCAATTAAAAACATTATTCAAACTCTTTTTCATCCTCCACAGTTAACAATTTACCCAAACCAAATTTTATCCAATAAAAGAATATATGCAGAGATTGTAGAATTTTCCAATCAATCATATATAATACCAAATTACAATATTAGATACCATCACACTTTTCGAGTTTTGTCTGATACAACAACCCAAGTTTTAACTTTAGAAAATCAAGACCGTTCAGTTTCTGTTTTTGAATTTGACCCTATTTTAGAACTTAAAACAATTACTATCCAATTTCATACACCTTATACTTTACTTAAATTTCCTGTCTGTAAATCTATAATAACTATAACTCCAGGAAATCCTACAATTATTTCATGTCCCGAATTTTCAGACACATCAGTTTTTACAACTGGTGACAAAATTTATATTATCAACGCAACAAATTCAAATTCAACAATATCAAATATTTTAAACTCACCTGAAGGGTATAACGTTTTATACTCAGTACCAAATTATTATATCAATGTGGATACAACACCTTACCCAGCTGATTTTAATACACCAAATATATTTTTTGAGAAACAACTTTTTATTTTAGAGTTTGAAATAAAATGTATGTAAAGAAAAAGGAGAGAAAATAAAAAAATTCAATTAAAGACATTCTCTAACTATACGTCTTTCTGTGTGAAATTTTATATGTTCTGAAATATCTTTTTGGGTACCTTCATCATATGATTTTATATTTTCAACTAAATAATTAAACATTTTATTATTGTAGAGATAAGCGAGTCTTATTAATCTATAATTTATTACATTTCCATATAATTTAAGATACGCAGGTACCCCATATTTATAAATATAATATATAGGATCATAATTTTTAATTTTTATAATATGACTAAAAATTTCTAAGCATTTAGGATTATCAATTTTTAAAATATCTTTCATAAATTCTTCTATTTCATTATTGTCACTTTCTTCGATATATTTAAAAATAATCCTGTTTTCTACTTGTTCAATCAGGTCATACTTTTTTTTATACACAACTCGTACTTTAAAATTATAAACTTCAAGAGGCGTAACTTCAGGAGGTGTAACTTCAGGAGGTGTAACTTCAAGAGGTGTAACTTCAGGAGGTGTAACTTCAGGAGGTGTAACTTCAAGAGGTGTAACTTCAGGAGTCTTATTAATTTCAGGAGTCTCAAAACCAAATAATTTTTTAAAATTATTAATTTTTAAATTTTGAAAAACTTTAATACTATTTTCCATAGTATTTAAATGTTTAGTAGAAATTTCATGAGTTTCAGCACCTTTAAGAGTTTCAGCACCTTTAGGAGTCTCGGACCCATATAATTTTTTAATATTACTAACTTTTAAATTTAGAAAGACTTTAATAGTATTTTCCATAATTTTAAAATGATCTCTATAAGTCTCAGGAGTTTCAGGAGTCTCAGGAGTCTCAGGAGTCTCAGGAGTCTCAGGAGTTTCAGGAGTTTCAGGAGTTTCAGAAATTCCAATAGGTCCAAGGCGTCTAATTCTTAGTGTGTATTCCATTATTTTTAATATTACTTAAAAAATTCATTTTTTTTTATACTCCTTTTTTTACTTACTTTCACTAAATTTTCATTAGCCTTCTAATAAAAAATGAATTTAAAATATAAAACTACATAAATGATATTTGATATAGTTGAATCTATAGAATTTAATATAAAATTTATAACTGCAGAATATTTAAGTAGTATTAAAAAATACCTTGATCCAGATATTTTTTCATTTTGCTTAACAGATAATGATTTTAATAAACTAATAATGCATATATGTTATCTTAATAATATAAAACTGCTAAAATTTTTATTACCATTTAGAACTAATAAAAAAATAAAATTAAACGTTATATCTTTAAATTACGCATGTGAAAACAATAATTTACAAATGGTTAAACTTTTATTATCTTACAATAAATTCATTATTACAAATGATAGCCCTCTTATTAAAGCTTGTAAAAATAGTAATTTGAAACTACTAAAACTTTTATTACAAAACTATATACCAATAAATAAGAATTTATATAAATTTAGTACAGATATTCATATAATTAAATTTTTATTAGAACTAAAAGAATAAAAAAAATGAATTTTAAATATCAATTGTAACATACCCATGGAGTTTATCTACCTTATTCAAACTGCTAAATGTATCAATACAAATATTTATAAAATTGGTAAAACAACCCAACAAAATGGTAAAAGGTTTTATTCTTATGAACCAGGGTCAATAATATTATTTTATAAAGATGTTGAAGATTCTACAAAAGCAGAAAAGGACTTAATAAATCATTTCTCTATAAATTTTAAACATTGTGAAACCTATGGGCTTGAATATTTTGAAGGAAATAAAAAAGAAATGGAAAAAATTATATTTAATTATCTCCTTGGTAATCTACCAGTAGTTTTATCACCAAAAGATAAAAAAGATACAATTGCACAAACAACAACTTTATTTAATATAACAACATATGACGTTTATTTTAAACTTTTAACCCCCACAACTTTATTACTTATTGATTTAAAATATCAAACTTTACAAAAAGAAAATCCTGAACCTATAACCATACCAATAAAAAGTTATAACCCAGAAATTTTTACTATTAACAAACAATACAAGTTAAAAGACATTATACAAAAATTCAAATTTATCGAAATTGAATTTTATGATAAGTTTAAAACATTTCATAACATAATAGAATTATCAACAACTAATTACATAATTTTATTAATTCAATCAAATGCTATTTTAAACGAATCTTTACCTATTATACAAATTTCAGAAACTTCAATTAGTATTAACTCATTTATAAAAACATTTGAAAAAATAAACAATAAACTTTATTGTAAAGAATCATTTATAAATTTATACATTCCTCATATAATAAAAATATTTCCAAATCAAACATATTCTATTTATAACATACAAAACAATATAATTTATTCTGATATAATTAATTCAAAATATCCACAAGAAATTTACCTTAAAAAATCTACATACAATGAAACATTAAATTATTATAAAGAATTTTTGACTTTCTTTAACATAAAAAATAATATACAAGAAATTAATGATATTTAAAAAATAGAGAATATTCTTTTATAAAGTTACATCACCTTTTTCTTTCTTTTTTATTTTAAATATGATAACCTACATAAACCAAGATTGTATTTATTCTATTGAGTTATCTATAAAAATTATTTCACTTTTAAAATTTTTAAATTCTTTTAATGAAAATTATAATACATTATTTAACAAATATTATAAAATAAACACGAGATGTAGTAAACGAGATTATATTATACCGTATGCTTATAAAGTAAATGATTATCTAAATTTATCATTTTTCTACTTTAATTATGGTTATGATGATACCCCTTTTTTAAAGGAATTTAATTTTATTTCTTTTATTGGGGTTTTTGAAAAAAATATTAAAGATGTAGAATTTTTTATTAAATCTTTTAATTATAAAGTCAAATATGAAGATTTATATTATGCAAATAATCCAGAAATATTAAAATTACTAATCTATTATTATAATAAAAGAAATTATTATGATAATTATTGTAGAAATTTAATACGTTATTATTTAACGAATAATAAACCAGAGTTAGTTGAAACATTAATATGTAATAATTTTCATATTAGTAGTCATGATATTTTTATTATGTGTCATTTTAATGAACTTAAACTTTTAAAACTCTTACTTTCTTATAATCCTGAAATAACTAAAAATAATTATATTTATGCATGTAAAGCAAACAATCTTAAAATATTAAGACTTTTACTTTCTTATAATTCTAAAGTTTTTGATGATCATTGTGTTATTTATGCTTGTAAAAATAATAACCTTAAAATGTTAAAACTTTTACTTTCTTATAAGTCTGAAGAACCTACTATTTTTATGTCCCCATTTACTAACGAATCAGCTTTTAATTATGCATATAAAAATAATAATCCTCAAATTTTTAAACTTTTACTTTCATATCCTGAAAGATTTTATATAAATAATTCAATAATAAAACATTTAATAAAAAATACTTATCTTCTGACTAATAAAAAATAAAATTCTTTTTTTTATATTCTTTTTTTCATATTCTTTTTTCATATTCTTTTTTTATCTTTCACCTTTCTTTATTCACCTTTTTTATCTTTCACCTTTTTTTATCTTCATACTCCTTTTTATCTTTCACCTTTTTTATCTTTCACCTTTTTTATCTTTCACCTTTTTTATCTTTCACCTTTTTTATCTTTCACCTTTTTTATCTTTCCCTTTAAAAATTGAAAATTAAAAATATAAT
>JACCDX011115841.1_pt1 | contig 17332 bp, 17 predicted proteins | sample 7449681 | NCBI WGS metagenome assembly JACCDX01 (sample SAMN15323450, study PRJNA562643) | freshwater metagenome | isolation source: river surface water | place: USA:Blue River Watershed | collected 2017-08-18
CAGCAGGAACCACTGTTGCCCTGGTTCGCAATGGACAGGTGATTGCCGAGTCGCACCACGATAACACCATGGGTCACGCCGAGACCATCGCCGTTGCGATAGCCGAAGTTCTGTCCGCCGCGCCAGGGGTAGGCGTTAATTCCGTGGTGGTAGGACGAGGTCCGGCGCCATTTACCGGCCTGCGAGTTGGCATCGCCGCGGCCATGATGTTTTCCGAAGGCGCCAAAGCGCAGCTATCTGGTGTGATCAGTCACGATGCAATTGCACTTCTTGAATTGCAGGAAAACTCAGCCATCGATTCATCCACTCCGCTACTGGTGGTCACCGATGCCAGGCGCAAAGAGGTTTACTATTCCCTTTACTCAGGACTTAACACTCATGGTGTTCCAGTTCGGATTGATGGACCCGCGGTTATCAAGCCGGCGTTATTAGAAGAACTACTCGTCGATAAAAACATCACCGCTGTTACCGCGACTAAGGCAGTTACTGCAGTAGCCATTGCAAAATTAGCAGAGGCGCAACTGCGCGAAGGAACTTTGAGTCATGATGTGACCGCGCTGTATTTGCGTCAGCCCGATGCGGTTGAAGGACAATTTGGCAAGAAGGTTAGCGGATGAGTAAGCCTTGGGCAATTCGCATAGCCGAAGAAAGTGATCTCGATGCAATCATGCAAATCGAGCATGAATGCTTTGGAAGTGATGCCTGGTCTGCAGATGGAATGTTTGAGGAACTAACCGGTGCAGAAAAGTATTACCTCGTTGCCTACCAGGGTGAATCACTCATTGCCTATGCGGGTCTAAATAAACTTCCGACTGTGCACCAGGCCGAGGTTCAGACCATCGCGGTAAAACCAAGTGCGCGGGGAAGTGGACTTGGAAGAGATTTAATGCATCATCTTTTGCAAGAAGCAATCCGAAGTTCTTGCCTCGAGGTTTTTCTTGAAGTTCGCGCCGATAATCCGGTAGCCCAACAGCTTTACCGAAGCCTCGGTTTCGAACAAATTGACATTCGCAAGCGTTATTACCAACCTGATGGCGTTGATGCCATCGTCATGCGTGCTCAATTGAGCTCAGAGCCTATGCGCGAACCTTTAGTGCTCGGGATTGAATCATCCTGCGATGAAACCGGAGTTGGTATCGTTCGCGGAAATACACTGCTGGCCAATGTAATTTCATCGTCGATGGATCAGCACGCTCGCTTCGGCGGGGTGGTGCCCGAGGTAGCCGCCCGCGCCCACCTGGAAGCGTTGCTGCCAACACTGCACGAGGCACTGGCCAAGGCCAAGGTATCGCTCGACGAAATAGACGCGGTTGCGGTGGCCAACGGCCCTGGGCTAGCCGGAGCGCTAATGGTTGGCGTTGGAGCGGCTAAGTCGCTCGCCGTCGCCCTCAACAAGCCGGTTTACGCGGTCAACCATTTGGTTGGTCACGTTGGAGTCGACATCTTGGAGCGCGGAGAACTCGAGACTCCCACGATCGCGCTTTTGGTCAGCGGAGGCCACACCTCATTGCTGCTGGTGCGCGATTTGCTAGACGATGTCGAATTGCTTGGCGAAACCATCGATGATGCTGCCGGTGAGGCATTTGACAAGGTAGCCCGGGTGCTCGGGTTGAAATATCCTGGTGGACCAGAAATCGATAGGGCAGCTGCCGAGGGCGATCCAAATGCAATTCGTTTTCCACGCGGATTGATGCTTCCCAAAGATATGGATAAGCATCGCTACGACTTTTCTTTCAGCGGGCTCAAGACCGCAGTTGCGCGTCATGTTGAGGTTCTCAACACCAAGGGCTTAGAAGTTCCAATCGCAGATGTGGCTGCTAGTTTTCGCGAGGCAGTGGTCGATGTTCTCGTTACCAAAGCAATCAATGCCTGCGTTGATCACAACGTGCCAAGGTTGCTTCTCGGTGGTGGAGTTATTGCTAACCGGCGTCTTCGTGAAGTTGCTCAGCAGCGGTGTGATGAAAAAGGAATCGAACTACGAATTCCTGCCCTTTCGCTTTGCACCGATAACGGCGCAATGATTGCGGCCATTGGGGCCCAGTTGGTCATGGCTGGAAGAAAACCTTCCGGACTTTCTTTTGGGGCCGACTCAACCCTGCCGGTAACCACAGTTCAGACTCATTAAATTGCCAGCCCTTTCACAGGTTCTGATGGTGTTGTTTGAATATGGCAAAAAACGAAGCAACCACGGTTGCAACTAAAAAGCATTTTGATTTCACTTCGCTAAACACACTGTCGGTGGTTTCTCTCGCCACCGCAGTCACCGGTTTCGGTGCCCTGGCCGCAATTATCACCGGCCACATCTCTCTGGCACAGCTCAAAGACTCTGGTCAGAGTGGACGCGCGTTGGCCATCGCCGGCTTGGTTGTTGGTTACGCCACAATCGGTTTCTGGATTATTGCCGGAATCGGAATGACCTTCCTGCGCCTGAAATACGGCTTCGACGGCCCAATGGGCCCTCGCGGCGGAATGATGGATGGCCGCTGGGACAGAGACTAAATCGGCTGGGCAACCAGCACTCGGTGAGCGTCGCCAATTCTCGTAACCACGAGAGTGGCGGCGTTTTCACCTTTGAGCTGAAGTTCTTTTCGAAGCTCCTCGGGCACGATGTCGGCACCGCGTTTTTTGATCTCAAGAGTGCCGATGTTTCGTTCGCGCAGGTAGGCCTTAAGTTTTTTACGATCAAATGCCATCTCATCGAGCACTCGGAAACCTCGAATGAAAGGTGATGAGATTATGTTTTCACTAGAAAGATAGGCAATTTGCGGTGCAATCAAAGTTGCACCTATTTGTTCGGCTAATTCGGCAATCAGGTGCGAGCGAACCACTGAGTTATCTGGTTCGTATAAAAATTCTTTGAGTTCAGCAACCGGGGCAGATTCACTCGTGAGGTTTTCTGATACCAGCTCATGTCGGCCATCTTTATTTATCAGCGTTGCGGCACGGGCAACTTTTGGCCTGCGCACTTCGTTGAACCAAAGTGAAAGTTCCACTAAGTCGCCATCGATGGATAACCACTGGGCTTCGGCTTCTTGGGGTATGGCTTCGTGCGGGTGTCCGGGGCCAAGCTTGATGCCGGCCGGTTTGGTGCGAGCCTGTTCAACTACCCAGTCAAAGTTTGGTGCGAAGTCACTTGGATCAAATTTGCGACTGGCTCGTTCGGTTTTGCCGCCGAGCTCGCGACGAGCAGGGTCAAAGAACAAGGATTCAAACTGAAACATGTCGAGTGTGGTGACATCTGCGTGAGTCACTTCGACATCATCGAATGCACCCAGATTGAATGTAGCCAGTGCTGCAGTAACTTCATCTATTTCGAATGCTTTGACCTTGAGGTCGACCGAGGCAAAAGCGAGTGATTCAGCACCGATGCCGCAACCCAAGTCGGCAACCTCGGAAACCTTGGCTCCACGAAAGCGGCCGGCGTGCAGCGCTGCCGCTTGCAGACGGGATGCCTGTTCTAGGCCTGCCTCGGTGAATAAGAGTCCATCGGTGAAGTCGCCGAACTTCTTGCGTGCGCGTCTTCGCAGCTTGGCCTGGGTAAGAACCGCTGCCACCAGTGATGGGTGGTATCCCTCGGCTCGAAGGCTACTGACTAGCTTGACCACATCGGCCTTGGCATCGAGATCCCCAATTGAACCCAGCAGCATGAGTGCCTCAGGGGTGAGGAGGTGGATTAGTTCGTCGCGCTGCATTGAAACAGGCTAATCGACACCCGTGGTGCTAGCACTCTCCTTGACCGAGTGCTAGACCATGAATTAGAGTTTCTAGGTAGCCAAAACGGCTAACTAACACTGTTGATTCTTAGTAGAAGAGGTCATTATGTCGGTTTCAATCAAGCCGCTTGAAGATCGAATTGTTGTTCGCCCAGTTGAGGCTGAGCAGGTAACCGCATCAGGTCTGGTCATTCCAGACACCGCTAAGGAGCGCCCTCAGGAGGCAGAAGTAATTGCTGTCGGCCCAGGTCGCGTAGACGACCACGGTAACCGAGTGCCAGTCGACGTAAAGGTTGGCGACAAGGTGATTTTCTCAAAGTACGGCGGCACCGAGCTTAAGTACAACGGCGAGGAGTTCCTAGTACTCTCAGCACGCGACGTGCTGGCTATCGTCGAACGCTAGACTCAAAACATGAATAACCCCGAGCATAATTACGCTCGGGGTTTTTTCTTTGGCTTAACCGCATACATAATTTGGGGCGGATTCCCAATCATCATTTCGGCTCTCGGATTTGCTTCGCCGTTTGAAATTATTTCTTGGAGAATCGTATTTGGTTTTCTCACGGGAATTCTCTTAGTTGCCTACACAAAGTCTTTTGGCCAGATCCTCGAAGTTTTCAAAAATAGGAACACACTGAAATGGGTACTGACCAGCACATTCTTAATTTTTCTAAACTGGTCAATCTACGTTGTTGCGGTTTCATCTCATCAAGTTGTTGAAGCTTCACTCGGATATTTCATCAACCCACTAATCACAATTTTGCTTGCGGTGGTTTTCTTAAAAGAAAAACTGGGTAAAGCGCAGTGGGTTGCAGTTGGATTTGGAACGCTGGCAGTGTTAGTTCTGAGCTTTGATTACGGTCGGCTGCCTTGGATTGCCCTGAGCCTGGCGGCAACATTCGGAGTCTATGGATTAGCAAAAAACAAAATGGGCGGAAAAGTCACTCCGCTCACAAGTTTTGTAGTTGAAGCAGGCTTGGTTGTGCCAATCGGAATATTCCAGTTGGTGCTCGTGGACTTAATTGGTGGCGGATTAATGTTTGCCAGCCAAGGCTTCGCCGGTAGTTTTGGTTTGGCTTTTTATGGAGTGCTCACGGCCATACCGTTGATCCTCTTTGGCACCGCGGCTAAATACGTTCCGCTTAGGTACATCGGTTTTATGCAGTACATCAGCCCAATTCTTCAGTTCCTAGTTGGCATTCTCTACCTAAATGAACCGATGCCGGCAGCTCGATGGTTCGGCTTTGTTTTGGTCTGGTGCGGCCTCGCGGTGTTGATATTTAGCGCAATTAGAGACAGTCGAAACCAGATTGTTATCAATCGGGAATCACTGTAATAACAAGGGGAATATCGCCACGCGATACCCGGTATTTCCCTTTCTTACCCACCCGTTTATAAGTCTGAAACATACCGCCGATAGAATTTTTCAGCGGCAGAGACATGGATGTCCTGTCCTTTCGAATATCAAGGAGCTACATTAATGAGCACTTTCTCAAAGAAGAAGGCCTCGGCGGCAGTTGCACTAGTTGCAGCAACCGCACTTGCGCTTTCTGGCTGTGCATCAAACAGCAGCGAATTCGCCGCAGGCGATGGCGTTGTTAAGTTTGCTGGAATTATTCCACTAACTGGTGCATTGGCTTTCCTTTCACCTCCTGAAATTGCTGGTGCTGAACTTGCAATCCAGGACATCAACGCAGCTGGTGGAGTACTAGGTCAGCCTGTTACTTGGACCGTTGAAGACTCTTCAGACGGTGACCACCCAGAAATCGCACCTGCTTCGGCAACCAAGGTTATTGAAGAAGGCGCAGACGTAGTTATCGGTGCAGCAGCATCAGGTGTAACTCGTCTAATCATCGACCAGGTGACCAAGGCAAAGGTTGTTCAGATCTCAATGTCGAACACTGCTCCTGACCTCAGCACTTGGGATGACGGCGGATACTACTTCCGTACCGCTCCTTCTGACCTACTTCAGGGTGCAATCGTAGGTAACACCATTGTTACCGACGGTAACCAGAACGTTGCAATCATTTACCAGCAGACTTCATACGGTGAGGGTCTAGAGGCTAAGGCCAAGGCAACCATCGAAGCTGCAGGTGCAACCGTTGTTTCTTCTCTACCTTTCCCTGAGAACGAGACCAACTTTGACACCATCGTTGACCAGACCATCGCTGCTGGCGCTGACTCAGTTCTAGTTATCTCATACGACGAGATCAAGAAGATTGTTCCTGCTCTTCAGAAGAAGAAGTTCGACGGTTCAAAGATCTACTTCGTTGACGGAAACCTAGCCAACTTTGCAGACCAGAGCTGGGCTAGCTACATCGAGGGTGCCAAGGGTACTTTGCCTGGTGGCAAGCTAAACGACGCTTTCAAGCAGCGTGCGGCTGACCTCTACAAGGCAAACCACGGTGAAGAGCTAACCGAATTTGCTTACCTAGCTGAGACCTACGACGCAGTTGTGCTTGCAGCACTTGCTGCAGAGGCTTCAGGCAGCGACACCGGTGAGGCAATTGCTGCTTCGCTACAGGCTGTTTCAACCGGCGGCGAGAAGTTCGACGTAGCTTCAGGCGACTCAGTTGAGGTTCTAAAGGCTGCTTTCGCAGCTGCTAAAGACGGCAAGGACATCGACTTCGATGGCTTCTCTGGCCCGATTGACTTCGATGAGAACGGCGACCCATCAGGTGCTTCTATTGGAATCTTCCAGTACGGCAAGGATGGAACTTCAACTCAAATTGAAGTTGTAGCCGGTAACACCGTTAAGTAATCAGTTATAAGACAAAACCCCCGAGCCGAAAGGCTCGGGGGTTTTGCTTTACCGTGACCAGAGAGAGCGGTCACGGGGTCGGTTATAGCTCGGCTAGATTTCCGAGGTAGAGCTCGATCATCTTAGGGTCATTCAGGAGATCACGTCCGGTGCCGGTGTGAGCATCTTTACCCTGATCAAGCACGTAAGCGCGATCACAAATTTGTAGACAGCGCCGAGCATTCTGCTCAACCATGATTACGGTTACTCCCGCTGCGTTCACTTCCTTAACGCGGATGAAGGTTTCATCCTGACGCACCGGTGAAAGACCAGCCGAAGGCTCGTCTAGTAGAAGCACCGAAGGGTCAATCATCAGGGCACGACCCATGGCAACCATCTGACGCTCGCCTCCACTTAGTGAACCAGCGCGCTGACTGCGGCGCTTGCCGAGGTCTGGAAAGATGTCGGTCACAAATTCGAAACGCTCTTTGAAGCGCTTGGGAGTTTGGAATACTCCGAGCTCTAGGTTTTCTTCGATGGTAAGTGAAGGAAAAACATTGTTGGTCTGTGGCACAAACGCAACGCCTTTCCCAACCAGCTTGTTTGCCTTCAGGCCGGTGATGTCTTCACCCTTGAGCCAAATTTTGCCACCACGAATGTTTACCTGGCCAAAAATTGCTTTCAGCAGAGTCGACTTGCCCGCACCGTTTGGTCCGATTATGCCGATTAGTTCACCTTGGTTAGCTACCAAATTGCAGCCATTCAAGATATTTACGTCTGGAAGGTAGCCCGCAACCAGATTCTCAGCAAAAACTACGGGGGTGCTCATCAGTTGCCCTTCTTCTGCATAGTTCCGAGGTCGGTATCGTGGTGTGCACCCAGGTAGGCATCAATAACCGCAGGGTTCTTCATCACTTCAGATGGTGGGCCTTCGGCTACTACTTTGCCTTCGGCCATTACGATCACCCAGTCTGAGATGTGGCGAACCATGTGCATGTCGTGCTCCACAAACAAAACTGTTGTCCCGGATTTCTTTAGTTCGATTATGTGATCCAGCAAGCTCTGAGTCAGTGCGGGGTTTACACCAGCCATTGGCTCATCTAACATGACCAACTTGGGCCTACCCATTAGAGCGCGAGCCATCTCGAGAAGTTTGCGCTGTCCGCCTGAGAGTGATGCCGCGTAGTCTTCACGCTTGGCATCAAGCTTGAAGCGCTTGAGAAGCTCATCTGCCTCAACTGTGATTGCTGCCTCACGCTTTGCCCAGAGTGGTCGAATCAGAGCGGTGAGCAGTGATTCACCCGGCTGTTTTTGAGCACCCAAACGCATGTTCTCTAACACGGTGAGCAAGCTAAGGGCTTTGGTGAGCTGGAAGGTGCGAATCATGCCAAGGCGAGCCACCTTGTAAGAGGAGACCCCGGCCAAATTCTTGCCTTCGAAAGACCAACTTCCGGTATTTGGTTTGTCGAAACCGGTAAGCAGGTTGAAAAACGTAGTCTTTCCCGCTCCGTTTGGGCCGATTAGGGCGGTAATCATTCCGCGGGGGATCTCAACGTGGTCAACATCGACGGCAACTAATCCACCAAACTGACGTTTTACATTGTCGGCGATGAGGATTGGATCGACCTTTTTGCAACCCGGTTCGATTGCTCCAACTGCAATTTGATTAGGCATTGAACTGCAACTCTCTCTTGTTGCCGAAGATGCCCTGTGGTCGGAAGATGACCAAGAGCATCAGGGCGAGTCCAATAAGGATGAAGCGGATTTGACCAATCTGAGGGTCGCTCAAGAACGGAAGCACTCCGATATCTTTTAGTCCACCGAGAATGCCTTGGGTCAGGCTCAGGATAAAGAAGAACACCAAGGTTCCAACTATTGGTCCGAGCACTGTGGCCGCACCACCAAGCAGCAGCACCGTCCAAATCATGAAGGTGAATGTGGTTCCCCATGACTGCGGCTGCACGTTTGAAAGGTTTAGAACGAAAATCATTCCACCGATGCTGGCAAAAAGACCACCGAAAATTAGTGCCTGGAGCTTGTAAACAAATACGTTCTTGCCCAAGCTACGGACCGCATCTTCGTCTTCACGAATTCCTCGAAGCACTCGACCCCAAGGAGAGCGCATGAGTAACCAAACCAACACTGCGCAGACAGCAACAAGTATCCAGCCGACCAACATAATGAAAATTTGATCATTGCGATATGTGAATGGACCGAAACCGTAATCGATGTTTGCGGGAAGCGGATTCAATTTCCAGAACTCGCCGCCGAATTGACTTAGTCCATTTGAGCCACCGGTAACTTTTGCGAATCCGATTGTTGTCATGAAATAGCGGAATATTTCGGACGCCGCGATTGTCACGATTGCAAGATAGTCCGCTCGCAATCTCAGGGTAGGAATTCCAAGGACCAGCGCAAAAATTGTGCTGCAGAACAACGCAAAAATTGCAGACATCCACATAGGCCAACCGAAAGTCAAAATTCCGATCGCCATTCCGTAGCCACCGATTGCAGCGAATGCGGCCTGACCGAAGTTAAGCAAACCGGTGTAACCAAAGTGCACCGATAAGCCGATTGCGCAGAGCACGTAAGTGACCGTGATTGGGCTGATTAGTTCTTTTACAGCCAGCGTGAGAATTGCACCAAAGTCCATGTTTTATCCAATCCTCTGCTTCTTGCCGAGGACACCCTGAGGGCGGAACAGCAATACCAGAACCAAAATAATTAGGGATGCGGCGTACTTTAGATCGGCTGGAATAAACAGCACTGAAAGCTCCACTACGAAACCGATAATCATGGCACCTACGGTGGCGCCGAGAGCAGTGCCGAGCCCGCCTAGGGTAACTGCCGCAAATAAGAGCAGCAGAATCTGGAAACCAGTGAGCCAGTTGGCCTGGAACTGCAGACCATAGAGGATTCCAGCTAGAGCGGTTAGTGCACCGGCAACCACCCAAACAATGCGGATGATTCGTTCTACGTCGATACCCGTAGAGGCCGCCAGGGCCGAGTTGTCGCTAACGGCTCGAGTTGCCTTACCAATGCGGGTGCGGGTTAGGAACAATGCGATGGCCGCCAGGGTAACCACGCTAACTCCCATCGATACCACAGAGTTCAAGGTGGTGTTGATTGGGCCGAGTTGAATGCTTTGGAATTCTCCGCTGATGACCTTTGTCTCTCCGCCAAAAATAATTAGCAACACATAGCGAACCACAATGCTGAACCCAATCGAGACAATCATCATCTGATTGAGTCCGATTCGTTTCTTACGAAGGGGTTTCCATAGGCCAGCATCCTGAACGTAACCGAATGCACCACCGAATGCCATCACGATCAAGGCCACCAAAAGAATTGGCAATTGCATCGTGCTAAAGAAAATCCATGTGAGTAGCGCACCTACCGTGAGCATTTCACCGTGGGCAAAGTTGGTGAGACCTGTAGTTCCGAAGATTAGCGAAATACCAATTGCTGCAACCGCGAGTAACAGCCCGAGATTTAATCCGGACCAAAGGCGAATAACTAGTTGTTCGCTGAACGGTTGGATTACACGAGTATCTTTTCCGAGGGGAAACAGTAATCCGGCAACGTTGACAATCGAAAGGTCGGCTTGGCGAATATTTTTAGTTGGATCTTGGAGGCCGACGCCCTTCGGAAGACTGTCGAGCATTACCTCAACGTCGTATATTCCTTTTTTCTGAACTTCAATAATCCATTTGCCATCTTCACCCGAGGTTGCGTAGCCATCGAATCCGTTTCCGGTGATGTGAAGCTTGACTCCAGCGACGGGAACTTTCTCGTTGGTGATAGTTCCCCGAATAAGTAGTGAATCTTTGTCGTAACTTGCACTTGGAGCAGGGGAAGGAGATTCCGAGGCCGCAAATGACGGTAGTGCCGGCAGGAGCATTGCGAACAGTGTGGCCAGTGTGCCCAAAAATATGGCTAGGCCACGTGCGCGATTGGCAAGTCGAGTATCCAAGCAGTCCTCCATGACTTCTTATTCGTCTGAGAATACCGCAATATACATAGCCAATTTGGGTCGGATAGACTTGCTCTCACCGCCAACGTTCTCGAGGACCTCAATTGACTGAACACAACCCTTTCGGCTATCTCGGACTCACCTATGACGACGTCTTGCTCCTGCCGGGCGAATCAGACATCATGCCTTCGGCCGTGAACACCAAGACTCAGCTGACCCGCCGCATTGAGATCAACGTGCCACTGCTTTCATCGGCCATGGACACCGTTACCGAGGCCCGCATGGCAATCGCCATGGCCCGCCAGGGCGGTATCGGTGTGCTACACCGCAATCTCTCGCTAGAGGACCAGGCCTCTCAGGTTGATCTGGTCAAGCGTTCGGAAGCCGGAATGATAACCCACCCGGTGACCACCACTCCGCTGGCCACAATTCAAGAAGTCGATGAGCTCTGCGGTCGATTCCGAGTTTCTGGCCTACCGGTGGTCGACGAAGATGATCGCCTGGTTGGTATTGTGACCAACCGCGACATGCGTTTTGTGCTGGACGTTCAGCGTCCAACCACACTGGTTAAAGATGTAATGACCCCAATGCCGCTGATTACTGCAAACGTTGGCATTCGTCCGGAGGAAGCGGTTGCGATTTTTGCACAGCACCGCATCGAGAAGCTTCCAATAATTGACGGCAACCAGAAGCTATGCGGACTGATCACCGTGAAAGATTTCGATAAGAGCGAAAAGTATCCAAACGCATCAAAGGACGGCGCTGGTCGTTTGCTCGTTGGCGCTGCGGTTGGTGTTGGTCAGGATGCTTGGGAGCGTTCGATGGCTCTGATCGATGCTGGCGTTGACCTTCTTATTGTTGACACCGCGCACGGTCACAACCGTGCGGTGCTCGATATGATTGCTCGTTTGAAGTCGGAACCGTTTGCTAAGAACGTCGACATCATTGGTGGAAATGTTGCCACTCGCGAAGGCGCAGCAGCATTGGTTGCCGCCGGTGCCGATGCGGTAAAGGTTGGCGTTGGCCCAGGCTCAATCTGCACCACCCGCGTGGTTGCTGGAGTTGGCGTGCCACAGGTTTCAGCGGTTTACGAGGCATCGCTGGCGGCTAAGCCAGCTGGTGTGCCAATCATCGCCGATGGCGGATTGCAGTATTCGGGAGACATCGCCAAAGCCCTGGTGGCCGGTGCCAACGCTGTGATGCTCGGCTCGCTCCTTGCCGGCACCGACGAGGCTCCCGGCGACATCACCTTCGTTGGTGGAAAGCAGTACAAGACCTACCGAGGCATGGGTTCACTGGGTGCAATGCAGGGTCGCGGCCAGGCCAAGAGTTACTCAAAAGACCGCTATTTCCAAGACGACGTGCTTCGCGAAGACAAACTCGTGCCAGAGGGCATCGAGGGCCGAGTTCCTTATCGCGGTTCGGTTGCCACAGTCACGCACCAGTTGATTGGTGGCTTACGCGCATCGATGGGTTACGTTGGTGCCGAAAATATTCCGGCACTACAGCAGCGCGGCAAGTTTGTGCGCATCACCGCAGCCGGGCTGAAGGAATCACACCCTCACGATATTCAGATGACCGTCGAAGCTCCGAATTACAACAACCGCTAAAACTTCAAGGGGAAACTAATGGCCGAAATGGAAATTGGACGCGGCAAGCGCGGCACACGTGCTTGGGCATTCGACGATGTTGCCATAGTTCCATCTCGTCGCACACGTGACCCACAAGATGTTTCAACTGCTTGGAACATTGACGCATACAAATTCGAACTGCCGATTATGTCTGCTCCAATGGATAGCGCAGTTTCTCCAGCAACAGCAATTGAAATTGGAAAACTTGGCGGACTCGGTGTGCTCGACCTCGAAGGTCTTTGGACTCGCTACGAAGATCCATCCCAGCAACTAAATGAAATTGCAAAACTTGATCCTGCTCGCGCGATCGCGCGCATGCAAGAGATTTACTCTGAGCCAATCAAGGCAGAGTTGATGCGAGATCGCTTAGCCGAAATTCGTGCAGCGGGCGTTACGGTTGCCGGGGCTCTCTCACCACAGCGCACCGCAGAGTTTTATGAGACGGTAATTAAGGCCGGCGTCGACATCTTTGTGATTCGCGGCACTACGGTTTCGGCAGAGCACGTTTCAAAGAGCACCGAACCACTAAACCTGAAGCAGTTCATCTACGAGTTAGATGTGCCGGTGATCGTCGGTGGAGCCTCAACCTACACCGCGGCACTGCATCTAATGCGTACCGGTGCCGCCGGTGTGCTGGTTGGTTTTGGTGGCGGCGCTGCCTCGACCACCCGCAAGGTAGTTGGCATCCACGCTCCGATGGCAACCGCGGTTGCCGACGTCGCCGGAGCTCGCCGCGACTACATGGACGAGTCTGGCGGCCGCTATGTGCACGTAATTGCCGACGGGGGGCTTGGCACCACGGGAGACATTGTCAAGGCGATCGCTTGCGGTGCCGATGGCGTCATGCTCGGCTCAATCTTGGCTCGCGCAGAGCAGGCACCAGGCCAAGGTTGGCACTGGGGTCAGGAAGCCTTCCACGAAGAGCTACCTCGCGGCAACAAGGTTGAGGTCGGCACTGCTGGTTCACTCAAGCAAATCTTGCACGGTCCATCTTCTTCAGCCGATGGCACCACCAATGTTTCTGGTGCGCTTCGCCGAGCGATGGCAACCACCGGTTACAGCGACCTCAAGGAATTCCAGCGGGTTGATGTTGTAGTCGCACCTTATGGCGCATAAAAGTATTTGGCGTTTAGCGGTAACTCCAAAATGGATTGCCGGATTACTGGTCGCGCTCGCGGTTGCATCAATCTTTGCGTGGCTTGGTCAATGGCAACTTGGTCGTGCGATCGAAAGCAATAAGCCTGTTCAAATTGTGAAACCGGCCACGGTTCCGGTGATGCTAGATCAGCAAAACATATTTATTGTTAGCAGTCGAATTCAAGATTCAAAAAATGGATTCTGGGTGGTTGCGAATTCAACCACCGCAGAAGGTGAATCGGTCGTGCTTGCCCTCGGCTGGACAGAAAACCTTGCTAAAGCAGAGCAGGTGCGCGAAGAATTAAAAAACTCAATGATTGCCCAGGCGTTCATTCCGGTTACTGGTTTCACTCTGCCAACCGAAGCTCCAGAAAAAACCAATCAAGCCAAGCCGTATTTGTTAAACACAGTTTCGACTGCGCAAATTGCTAACTTAGTTGGCGATGTTAAAACAATGCGTGCCGATTACTTGGCGGTTAATGCCGATGCGGCACCCGATTCACTTGAACCCATCAAGGCAGAAATTAGCCAGGAAGCCGGGATTAACTGGCTGAGCGCTTTCTATGCGGTGGAGTGGGCGGTCTTCGCCGGCTTTGCGGTGTTCATGTGGTGGCGCCTGCTCAAAGATGCCCACGTGGCCGGAAGGTTAAACTAGAGCCATGTCTGAAACCCAATCCACCCAACTTGCCGGGGCAATCAAGTTTTTCAGGGTTACCTCTTACATCACCGGTGTTGTATTGCTAGCCGTGATGGTGCTCTGGGCGCTGCGTCGCTTGGCTGGGCTAGAACTCTGGGCTTTTGGACCCAACGGCGTTCTGTCGCTCGAGGCCTACGGGGTTGAAGGTCTTGGGCTGCCAACCACTGGAGTCTCGCTGACCGTTCTGATTCTGATAGTGCACGGTTGGCTATACGTGGCCTACCTATTTGGCGACTTCCGACTCTGGACCATGCTGCGCTGGGGTATCGGTAAATTTTTGATTATTGCACTTGGTGGCATCGTGCCATTCCTTTCTTTCTTCACCGAACGTCACTACACGAAAGTCGCCGAGGGTTACAAATCAAATGAATAGACCGGTACTGGTAGTTGACTTTGGGGCGCAGTACGCGCAGTTGATAGCTCGCCGTGTGCGCGAGGCAAATGTATATAGCGAGATAGTTCACCACAATGTCAGCGCGGCAGAAGTTAAGGCAAAGAATCCACTGGCGATTATTTTGTCTGGCGGACCATCGTCGGTTTACGAGGCGGGATCTCCGCAACTCGATCGTGAAATTCTTGAACTCGGTATTCCGGTGCTTGGCATTTGCTACGGTTTCCAAACTTTAGCTAACGCACTTGGCGGTCGAGTTGATGCCACCGGTAAAAAAGAATATGGAGCAACCGAGCTCAACGTAAAAGCTGGTGGAGAAATTCTTGCCGGTCAACCGGCACACCAAATTTGTTGGATGTCACATGGCGATCAGGTGATGGAAGCGCCGGCCGGATTCGAAGTTTTGGCATCAACCGAAACCACTCCGGTGGCAGCGTTTGCCAACAGCGAGAAAAAGATATACGGAGTGCAGTGGCACCCCGAGGTAAAGCATTCTGAGTTTGGTCAAAATGTGTTGACCAACTTCTTGCACAACGCAGCCGGTATTCCAGCAACCTGGAACTCTGGCAACGTAATTGCCGAGCAGGTTGAAAAGATTCGCGCTCAGGTGGGTAACGACCGCGTAATTTGCGGCCTGTCCGGTGGCGTCGACTCTGCCGTGGCTGCGGCTCTGGTGCACAAGGCGGTAGGCGATCAACTGGTCTGTGTGTTTGTAAACCATGGACTGCTGCGCGAAGGTGAGGCCGAGCAGGTTGAGCGCGACTACGTTGCCGCCACCGGTATCCGTTTGGTCGTTGTCGATGCCGAGCAGAAGTTCCTCGATGCTCTCGCCGGGGTGAGCGACCCAGAGACCAAACGCAAAATTATTGGCCGCGAGTTTATTCGCACCTTCGAAGAGGCACAGGCTGCTCTCATCGCAGAGGCCAAGGCCGATAACCGTCCGATCAAGTTCCTGGTGCAGGGAACCTTGTATCCAGACGTGGTTGAGTCTGGTGGCGGGGTAACCGCCGGCATCAAGAGCCACCACAACGTTGGCGGCCTGCCAGAAGACCTGCAGTTCGAGCTGGTTGAACCGCTACGCACGCTTTTCAAAGATGAGGTTCGTGCCATTGGCGCTGAGCTTGGCTTGCCACTCGAAATAGTTCAGCGTCAGCCATTTCCGGGCCCTGGTCTGGGCATTCGAATTGTTGGCGAAGTGAACAAGGAGCGTTTGGACCTGCTGCGTAAGGCCGATGCCATCGTGCGCGAGGAATTAACCGCGGCGGGGCTCGACGGAGAAATTTGGCAGTGCCCGGTTGTGCTTCTCGCCGACGTTCGCAGTGTCGGTGTGCAGGGAGATGGTCGTACCTATGGCCACCCAATCGTGCTTCGCCCAGTGTCATCTGAAGATGCCATGACCGCGGACTGGACTCGTTTGCCATACGACCTTTTAGCCAAAGTTTCGAACCGCATTACCAACGAGGTTGCCGGTGTAAATCGAGTGGTACTCGATGTAACTTCGAAGCCGCCAGGCACCATCGAGTGGGAATAGCCATTGACTCTAGTTTTCGGGCATCGGGGAGCTTCGGGATATCGACCGGAAAACACTCTTGAAGCTTTTGAGCTTGCGTTTGCGCAGGGCGCAGATGCAATCGAGTGCGATCTGGTTCCGACATCCGACGGGCATTTAGTAATTCGTCACGACAACTATTTGTCGACCACCACAGACATCGCAGAGCACCAAGAATTTGCTTCGCGCAAGACCAGAGATTGGTACACCGAAGACTTCACCCTGGCCGAAATCAAAACTCTTCGCGCCATCGAGCGACTACCTGACCTTCGTCCCGGCAGTGCCAAGTTTGATGGCGAGTTTCTGATTCCAACCGTTGATGAATTATTGGCTAGTGATTTTGCGAATAACAAAACTCTGATTTTAGAAATCAAGAACGGTTTATTTTTTGCTGCGAACAATATTCCGGTGGTTGCCATTTTGAAGCGCGCGCTCGATGCATCAAACTTCCAAGAGCGAGGGATTAGTTTGATCATCGAAAGTTTCGAGTATCCAATTTTGCAGCAGGCCAAGCGCGTGCTTGGCGATATCGCGCAGTACGTATTTTTGTTTCAGGAGCCGCTAGAGGAAAGCTACCTGGCTCAGATCGAACCTGAGATTGATGGCATAAGTTTCGACATCGCCCTGCTCGAACACGGTTACATCGACCTGGCACATTCGTGGGGCAAACCCGCCTACCTGTGGACAGCCAAGGCGGAAGATGCCGAGTACAGCATCGACGAATACTACGCGCAGCTGATTGCCACAGAAGCAGACGGCATCTTTGCTGACCAGCCCGATTTACTTGTCGCCTGCCTCGCCTAAACTTGGCAAGTTATGTCCGAACTAGAACTATTTAGTGTGCCTAATCACAGCGAAAAGCTGGTTGAGGGGCTAAACCCACAACAGAAGGCGGCCGTGGAATACCGCGGGCCAGCTCTTTTGATCGTGGCCGGGGCGGGTTCGGGCAAGACACGTGTACTGACCCATCGAATCGCTCATTTGCTAGCCAATAAAGAAGCATGGCCGAGCCAGATTTTGGCAATCACATTCACCAATAAGGCTGCCGCCGAAATGCGCGAACGCATTAGGCATCTGCTCGGTGAATCAGCCGATGGCATGTGGGTTAAAACTTTCCACTCGGCCTGCGTTGCCATTCTTCGCCGCGAAGCCGAGAGACTCGGCCACGACGGCAACTTCACAATTTATGACAGCGGCGATTCACGAGCCATATTGAAGCGACTAATCAAAGATGCCGGTGCCGATGTGCACGGGCTTACCCCAGCAGGATTAGCCTCGGCTATTTCTAATGCTAAGAACGAACTTAACGACGCAGCTAGTTTTGCTCGCAATTCTGATATGAACGACCCAAAGGCTCGTGCGATTGCCGAGTTGTTCTCGCAGTATCAGAGTGAACTTCGCAAAAACAACGCATTTGACTTCGACGACTTGATTGGCGAGACGGTTTATTTGTTCCGCGCATTTCCCGAAGTTGCCGAGGTGTATCGCAACAAGTTTCGTC
>JACCDX010381285.1_pt1 | contig 17330 bp, 17 predicted proteins | sample 7449681 | NCBI WGS metagenome assembly JACCDX01 (sample SAMN15323450, study PRJNA562643) | freshwater metagenome | isolation source: river surface water | place: USA:Blue River Watershed | collected 2017-08-18
ATCCGAAATATTTAACTTCAGCGCTACATTGGCCTTTGTGGCAATCGTCGTGGCTGTATCCGCATACTTCACGTATTTCGTGGTATCGGATGCGTTTAGCTTTAGGTTGATGCGGTTGGATAGCGATGTGGTATCTGTCCCGTTCAACGTCCCCGACGCAATGCTCAACCCCGTCCCTAACGTAACCGCCGCCAAATCCCCATCTGCATCCGCGCCCAAAACCCTTGTAGGTACATCGCGGGTAAGGGTATCCACGCGCACCGTGCCTGTGACATGTAGCCGTCGCTGGGGGTTACTTGTGCCTATGCCTGTGTTGCCTTCTACGATAAGGCCATTGGTAGGGGCGGCAGTCGTGCCGGAGTAGGTTGCGCCTATGGCCATGTTGCCTTCTACGTCAAGGGTGCTTTGTGGGTTGTTGACGTTTATGCCAGCTTTAGCCGTGGTTTGTATCGTTGTGCCCGTGCCGCTTGCGCCTGTGCCGAAAATGAGGTTTTTTATTACCACTTGGTTGGAGCCGTTGCCTGTGGGGAGGTTGACGGAGTTGCCGAGGACGAGGTTGCCAGCGGCGGAGGAGGCGATGTTGCGGGCGGATTCGGCGCCTATGGCGGTGTTGTTGGAACCTGTGAGGGTGTCGGCAAGGGTAGTGTTGTATCCAGCGTTGAGTCCAAAGAAAAAATTATTCGACCCAGTACGATTCTGCCTTCCAGCACTTGTTCCAAGAAAAAAATTATTCGACCCAGTACGGTTTTCAGCACCAGCAAAACTTCCGAAAAAAACATTTGCACTCCCAGTAGTATTGAATACACCGGCATAATTTCCGAAAAAATTATTATTGGACCCGACTGTATTATTTTGCCCGGCGGTAAATCCGAAAAAATTATTACTGGATCCTGATGTATTGTTTTGCCCGGTTTGTTGCCCGAAAAAATTATTCCATGTTCCGATTGTATTATTTTGCCCTGCTTGAAATCCGAAAAAGTTATTATGCCCCGCAGTGGTATTGCGCTGACCGGCCGATTGCCCGAAAAAATTATTTTCTCCTCCAGTAGTATTGTTTTGACCTGCGTTTGCTCCTAAAAAAGTGTTTCCTGATACAGTGCTCCATTGGCCGCCACCGTTGAAAGCAATACTTGTACTATTGGGCATGCGCAGTGAATTGTATAATGTAGCCGCTCCGTCATCCTGTCCAGCCAACAATACCGGGGCAGGATTGCGCACCTCAACCACAGCAACATTATCAATATTCCCAGTAAAAGTCGAAGTCGTAAACCTAAACCCACCCGTTGCGCTGGTAGGAGTAAGTAGTACCGCGTTACCCGTAATGTTATACGCCGGGAGTGCAAGTGTTGCGTTGCCCACCGCAACTGTTACTGTGCCCGCGCTGTAACTCGCAAGCGTGTATGTAACTTCATACGCCCTACCTGATATAATCGTATCCGGTAGCGTCGTGTACGTCAGCGCACCCGTGGCAGCGGTAGCTACTGCCTGTGTACCGTTGAATGTCCAGCCTGTACCCCGTGTCCAGTTGGTTGTGTCTGCTCCGAAAGTCTGTTGGGGTAGCCACGCAGCATCGCGTACAGGCTCCTGCGTGTTCTTGATAATGATATTCGCCCCGCTTGTCGTTGTGGTGTTGATACCAAGTGTCCTGTTCGCCGCGCTCCAAGTCAGGTTCGCGTCGCCTGTGACGGTGTTAGTGCCATTGAAGTAGGTAACTTGTCCGGAAGTACCGGACAACTGAAAATCTCGCGCAAAGACGGACGTATCCGCATTGGAGATATAGCTGCTTAGCATGGTTGCCGTGTCGGCAATATTGATGTAGTTCGTCAACATCGCTGCCGTATCCCCCGCCACTATCCCCGCCGTGGTGCTGGCCTTCCAGTAGCCCGATGCGCTATCGTATCGTAGCACGCTGTTTTGACTTATTCCAGTCGTATCCACGTCGCTTGCATCTTCCAGCTTAGGGGCAAGCCAAGGGCGAACAAGCAGCGTCATATTGTTTGGGTTGGGTTTTCGCACTACCAGCGCAATAGTGCTTTTGTGCGCCGGGGTGCTTGGCGGTACATTCGTGTACCTTCCCGGCTGGGTAGGGCTTGGATAGAGGATATTGCCCGGTATAAGCGTATCTCCGCTTTGGGCTATGTCGTCATGTTTCACCTCTCGCACGTAGCCGAAAAAGGTAACAAGCCCGGTGCTGTCATCCGGTATATCGGTAGTGGCTACGCCCATGATGTAGTTGCTCGGATAGCTTGCTCCGTTGCGGGCTTGTATCACGCGCACCCTGTCGCCTTCTATCAGTGTGGCCGTGTCTACCATTACAAGCTGCCCGTTCTTTATGAGGCTGTCGGACTTGTTCACCACTACTGGGTAGAATAGTTCTTGGCCTAATTGGTAGATTACGCCTCCGTCTATGCCTACGCTTATAGTTTCATTGTCCGCGTCGTATGCCATTGTACCTGTGGGGAAGCCGCTGACGTAGGACGTATCGAAGGCGACGGAATCCAACGGCATAGTTATACCGCCGCCGCCACCGGATACAAGACGCCATGCCTTGATACGATAAGCATATAGGTTGCCGTTCACGGTATCGAGCAGCATCCAGGCGTTGTTTAGCCCGGACGGGTCCAGGGTGGATGTGTCAGCGATCGCGCCCCGGTAAACAAGCCCGTCGCCTGTGGTTTGCCAGCCGAGGCGCTGTTTGTTACCTGTGGCGGGGTATTGAGCATGCAAAGTAGCGACAAAAAGAACGCTACTGAATAACAAGAAACTCCACTTCATAGTTGCTCCCATCGTAGTGCGTTGTTGCGTCTATGGTGATTACAGAGGCCGATACCTCCCATTGACTTTGCAATAATTTTTGGCCGTTTTGATACACCTTAATTTGTGCCTCGTTTAGCGGCAATGCCCCACCGTTGGCCGTTATGGTTAAGGTGTTGCCTGTTTTATTTATAAACTCCTGACTGAATACATTAAGCGATTGAACCGCAGGCGTACTGCTTCCCCCGCTTCCGGTGGATGTGCCACCACCACCGCTGCTACCTGATGAGCCGCTACCCGCCGTGGTTGGTACGCCCTGGTCGCTGCCTTCCGGTAAAAACTGCACCGCGTTTTCAGTGTACGCCGTATCGGTTTGCAGTTTGAACCAATCCCCCGAAAAGATGTCTGTTTTCAAGTCCCAGGTACCGGACTGAAAGGCATAGTCGGCACCGTCCCAGTAGATAGTCCGGTGAGGTTGAACGGGTAGGTATGGGGCGTTTTTGTTTTCGTAGGCGAAGCCCGTAAGGCGTTTCACCGGGGTAAGTTGCCCCCGCATTACCTCATTGGCCAGTAGCTGCGAAAAAGGCTTAGCTGTACCCGTACCGCCTACCCTCCATCCGTCGGATAGCACCCATTCCGACGTACTATCTTTGTATATCTCAAGATGCCCAGGGGTGACGCTGTTAGGTCCGTCACCTATCAAGGTGCGCACGTCGGCTAATTTTGAAGCCTGTGCGTTGTTGCTTGTTGAATAGCGTAGTATGTCGCTTTGGTCGTCAAATGTACCATCTTCCAGTACCTCCAGGTAGTTGGAGAACAGCTCCCAAGATATATCTACATCGCCCAGGGTAGGTGCTATTACAAGCTCCGTGCCGCTCATGGTAAAAGCCTTGTATATGGCGGGCTTGAACGTAACAGAACCTATGGCAGCCGACGGGATAGGCGGTGTAAGAAACGTAACCGAAAACACTTCTTCGACTTCTTCTACGCTAATCACCGGGCTTAGGACATAGTAATAATCCGTGTTACTTGTAGTCCATTCAGGCGATGTACCCGATATGCCGCCATTTAAAAAGTAGCTGCCTACCTGTACTTGTATCCTGAATTGGATGAAGTAGTTTTGAAATGTGAGCGCCAGCCAATTGGCCGTCACGCGCATATTGCCAGAGTAATTCAGCTTAACTGTACCAATTGCCCCGTCCACGTCATCCTCGCTTGTTACGCTTACGGGACTGCCATTGACAAAGGTTTTGCCCGCTAACAGGTTGCGGCTTTGGATGTGGTTGTAGTCCACCGTGTACATCTCGAGCGGCGCGAAGAACTGAAACGCACCACCGCCAAAACGCAGCACATCCGTACTGCCAGGGGTATTTTGATTGTTTTCCAGCCGTAAATCAGTGCCTGTCTCCGTGCTTGCTGTGCCATCGCTTTTGTACGCGAAAACCGTCTTTGATGTCGGGCTGCGTAGTTCGTTCACCTGTACCAACCAAAAGCAATCACCCGAAAACATGATACGCGCACCCCATGCCCGGCAAATGGCCTCAAGGACTTCATAGCAGGATTTTACTTTGTTATTGCCTTTGTTGTCCACGTGATAAAATGCCGTGTGCGCTACGCGAGTGTTTGCCAGCGGGTCTTTGCTGCTGCTATACGTCCAGGTCGGTTCATGCCAGTTACACACGGTACGTAGGACGTTTAACAGGTTTGAACCGTAATACAGCGATATGAAAGATAGTTTGTTGATGCAGCGCAGGACGTGTTCTATTATCGTTTCTTTGCCGCTGTATGGGTTATTGAGCGCCGTGGCGTACTGTATGCCCTTCAGGAAGCCAAGCCCGTCAACGCAGGTCAGGGTAGCCACATAGCCAATTTCCAGGGGCACATCTTCAATGGTGGTAAGGTCAGTGGTGATGTAGCCAACCCAGCGAGTGATCGCGCTAAATCCGTCGTTCGTGGCAACGGTAACAGTAAACCTGCCTTCCGGGGCTATAATCAAGTCTTCTATGAATGTCTCCAAGTCGGCTGTATCTACAATCAGCCCTATTTTGCACTCGCTCCCAATGATAGGGGAGAAACGCTCCAGCCCGTCATCACCCCTCCAGGATATGGTTATCCCAGTAACCGAAAAGCCCTGCGAAGAACCCGAAAACGAGCTATCGTCTATGGTTACACCTATCGCGGTATTCTTTTCAGTATAGAAGGATTGCTGGAACCGTGCGCCCATTATCGTACCCTTTTGTTCGCCCTGTCGGCGTTGTTCACGAGGATGAGCAGGTCAGTACCGGATATGCGGGCTTCCGCTACGAATGCACCGCCCGCGGGGTTCAGATAGTCTTTCAGTTTGGATAGCGGGGCGATCACTTCCGGGTCGGTACGTGCGCCTGGGTTATCGCCTACAACGGCCATTGTTTGCCCAAATGCCAGGCCACCTTTTGCAAGTTTAGGCGTTGTGATACGTCCTATGGTGGACTGAAAGAGCGCACCAGCTGCAGCACCAGCACCCGCTGCAACTGCAAGACCAACCAATCCGAATTTCTTTAAGCTGTCAGCCACTACGCTCGCTACACCCTCTATAATCTTTGCCCGCAACACGTCGCCCGCTGCTTGCAAGGCAGCCCGGCCAACGGCCCGCAATGCCTCGGTTACACCTTTGCCAGCATTGGCGATTGCGTTAGCCCCGGCCTGAAATGCGCTGGCAAAAACGTTTTGCAATTCAATTGCAAATTGTTGTTCCTTGTTTGCCTGCTCTGTCGCTAACTTGTTATCGTTCACCGCTTCTTTCAGCCTGTCATACTCATCTGCCAGCACGCGCACCGCCTCGGAGTATGGCCCGAAAGTCTCTAAAGCCGAACTCAAAGCGCTTTCGGTTGCCCTTAGTTGTGCATCGAGTGGGTTTTCGCCAAATATTGCCGCCTGGTTGCTGACCTGCAAAATCGCCTTTTGATATTCAAGTAAGGCATCTTTTTGCTTATTCAGTTCAGGCGTCAATACGGTGATTTTCGACAATTCAGCGCGCACAAAACCAAATGGCCCTTTGACAGTTTGAGCAAAACCCGCTATGCGTGATGTGATGTTGCTGATTGCTTTTTCTTGGGCTAAAAGCGCTTTAGTGTCAATCGGAGCAATCGGCAAAGCGGGCGCGGTTGGGGCGGTTGGCTCTTTACCACCCGTTACAGTCGGCTCAACGCCTGGCAGTAATTTAGATAGGTTGGCCTGTGTCTGCTTCGTGGCATCCGTAAGCTGCCTTTGTGCGCCTCGTACATTCTTTAGCTTTTGTTCAAGTTCTCGCAGCGATGCAGCTTGTTGAATATTCTCATTGGTAAGCTGTGCGCTTGCTTGCCCATAAGTGAATTGCGCATTAGTTAGTTGCGGCAATTGTTGGGCAACTTGTTTTCTTTGCTTCGATAATTGCTGCTCTATCTCATATTCTTGCTGTGCAAGTTCTACAAGTTTGGCAGTTTGTTTTTCGACAATGCCCTGTAATGCGGTCAGCTTTATCTTTTCCGAAAAGGCTTTGTTTGCTCCTTCTTGTGCCGCTTTAATGTCGTCAATGCTCGATTTTTCACTAAGTAGGTTTGGCAGGTAAGAACCGTACTTTTGGTTAATTTCGGACATTAACCGCGAACGTGTAGAAGCTGAAACGTTGGCGTCTCCGACTATCGAAATGAGCGAATTAAACTGCGCTTGTTCGGCTATAAGGTTCTTTGTACTCTGACTTATGTAACCATTAAAAGTATCTATTGTGGGATTAAATAGCTTGTAATTCTGATAAGCAGAAAAAGCAAGCGCACCCAATGAGGTCAAAGCCAGGACAAAAAGCCCGACGGGTCCAGTTAAGGCTGTAAACACACCTCCCAATGCGGTTAACCCGCTTAACAAAACAGTTACACCTCCAGCCAATTTACCTATCACAAACAAAACAGGGCCGACGGATGCGGCAAATGCTGCAAAGAAAACCACGTTTTGTTTTGCCAGCGGGGACAGTTCGCCAAACCATTTTACAGCCCCCTCCAGCACATTCGTAACCTTTCTTAGTACACCTTCAAGATTCAATGCCCCGGCAATCATACCGCCTATCTCCGATGTAGCCACAAACACGTTATCTGAAAAGTTTTCAAAGGCGTTAGCCAAGCCCCCGGTAACGTTTTGCGTTTGCGGTAACTTCGCCAATGCCTCGGACAGTCTTAATGTGAACTCCTTAGCGCTGATACCCGTGTCGCGGATCGCCTCGATGTTATTTGTGCCAAACGCGGCCTCCATACCCGCCGCCATAAGGGGCAGGTTAGACTGGATTACTTTGTAGTCCTCTGCCAGTAGCTTGTTCTTTGAAATCATTTGGGTAAGCTGATACTGAATTGCCTCCAGTTCGAACTTACCCTTTCCGACGGCTGCTAATGCCTTACCGAACCCAAAGAGCGTACTACGCGCCTCATCCGCACTAAGGCCAACGGCTTGCAAGTTTATGGAGCCTTGTACGGCTTCTTTGAGGCCTAAGCCCGGCAATTTGGCGACTTCGCGGAGTTTCTGTAGCTCTTCGGCGGCCATATCGGATGAACCCATAATGGCGGTTAAGCCCTTATTAAGTTTCTCCATATCGGCGAATGCCTTGACAGATGCGGCACCAACGCCCAGGATGGGGAGTGTGAGGTTTTGAGATAGCGTAGAGCCAACGTCTTGCATCTGCTTAGACAGTGCGCCCAGCTTTGTCTGTAACCTACCTAACGCCTTTTCGAAGGGCGTCAAGTCCAGGTTCATTTCTACGTTTAGCCGATTCGCCATGTTACCAGATCACTTTTTTGTTTTTCGGCATTTCGCCGCGCTTCTTTGCCTCGTACTCCTCCGCTATCTGCCTATCCCATTTGTCGAACATAGCCTGTCGTTCTTCTTCGCTCATCGTGGGCACTTTGACCTTCTTTTCGTTATCCCAGGCGAACTTTAGCAGGTCTGTGGGCTTTAGCGTTGCGCCCTTTTTCGCGTGGGGTTGAAGTGTAATTGTAGCCAACCAGCGCACCCGCTCCCAGGGTTCGCGATCCGCTATTTCGCGCTCTTCGATTATTGCAGAAACGGAGCGCAATGTCATAGCCCAAAAATCAGGGTAGGGGATGCCAAACCGCCCGCAGGCAATTGCTTCGAGCCTGTCCAGGGTTAGCGGCTCGCCTTTCGGTTCACCGCTTTCCCGTTTCCCGCTTTGGCCTGGGGCATGGAGTTGTTCACTACCTCCATGCACTTCTCCAGAAAGTCCGGGTCATCGTCGAGGATGTCCCCCACATCTTCCAGGGTGCCATTGTATGTTTTCCCTTCCCGTCTTGCGCCGTCAACCAGGCCAGCGTGAACCAATGCAAGGGCACGCATAGGGCTCATGTTTTCGCCTAATTGGTTGAGGCCATTTAGTGTAAGCCCTTCCGATTCGCAAAACCGCGCCAGGGCGGCCATGCCAAAAGAGAAAGGATAGTTTTTGCCGTTGCTTTCTATCGTGGTTGCTGGTCTCATACTTAGGATTCAACGCCCTTTGTTACTTCGCCGATAATGGTAGCGGTTGCGCTGTACGTTGCGTTTTCTTCTACGCCAGCGGTTTGCGTGAGGCTGGTAAAGATTACCTCGCACTCAAAATAGGTGTCGCCTGCAACGTCCGTAGTAAAACGCATTGTTACCTCGGTGCCGTCGTTGAAGCAGTTGAAAAGCGAATTGATGTCCGCGTTTGTCGTTGTGTAGCTAATCAAGCCCTCAATGTCGCAGGTGCCCGATTTACGCCCTGGTGCAAAAGAAGACCAGCTCCCTGTCGTGTCCTTTGTCAGTGTGTCCCGCGTCTCCCTGGACAGGTTGAGTGTACAGCTTGTGGCTTCGCCAATCTTGTACCCGTCCAGGTAGAACCGCAGATAGGTTCCATTTACTATTCCCGTGGTTGCCATGTTATGCTATTTTGAATTTTTGAAGAATCCTTTTGAAGATGCCCGGCTTTTCCAGTGCTGGTTCGTTTTCGTAGTAATGGTTATGTACCGTGATGTGCTGTGTTTCTTGTGGCTCATCCGGCTTGGTTATCATTGTGTCCAGGGTTGCAATATCGTTGCGGTATACGGCTATACCTGATGCAACCAATTCACGGGCATAGGTGCGCAACATGTCCACTTTATCGCCCTTTTTATAGTTGAGGTGGTCTTCCACAAACTCGATTATCATAGGTTGTATTTCTTTTTCCATTGCCGATGGACGCGCTCAAATGCCTTTTGCATTGCGGCGTCTATCCGCGAAATCGCGGTACTTAACGCTGATTCGGTTACCTGTCGACGAAAATTACCCGCACTTTTGAAAAGGGCAGCGGCATAAAATCCGCTACTGCTTTTGGGCGCGTCGCCTATTTTGTCATACACACCGCTTATTTTTCTAATCCTGCGAGGACCTACTTCTACGCTTTTCTGCTTTGTCTTGAACACATACATAGACTGCCGAAGGTTGCCCGGCATTATCTCTACTTTACCCGCTTTGGCATAATAGAAATGTTTTTTAGCAGCCTTTGGGATGTTCTTTTTCGCGGCCGTCCTAAGTACACGCCCACCAGCTAACAATATCCTTTGGCGTTCGCGCTTTGTGGCCACCTCGTCAAGATAGCCCCGCATGTTGCGCTTCAATGCCTCTATATCCTGTGCCCTTACGTACATGCTCATCTGCTTACCCTCGCGTTGTATTCTTGCTCTACAATGTAGATATGTTTGTCCACGTCCACCGTGCCGCTCCGCTGATCAGAGAAACGGATGGACTGTAAGACAATCCCGGAGTAGGTGCCAGCGGCTTTCGCGTCTAATGCTGCGCGGATCGCCGCTGCCAGGTTGTTTGCCGTATCATAGCTGTCTGCCAGGCTCATTACTGTGAACGTAACCGCGTCCAGCTTGCTTGCACCGTCCTTTGTGTCGCTTGGGTCGGCACCTTCGATGGTATAAATAGCAAACGGGTACGCGGCATTCTGTGGCGCAATGTCCGGGTATATGCGCGTCGAGCAAATAGACGTTACGCCATTCGCCGTGCTAAGTATCCCATATATCGCTGCGCCTATCATTTTCTTAGTTGCGTTTCAAGTTCTGTATAACGCCTGTCGGCGTTATGCAATACCGCCGTAACGTCGTACGTGTTATTGCGGTACGTTACGCGGTGTTTCTCCGTAACGTTTGTATCGTATCGTATCGTGAATGTCGTTTTGCGCGTTGCGGTCTTTTGTCCGCTTTCTTCGTCTTCACTCCCCGTGGTATTCGTTACGGCTGCCCATCGTGTCGCGTATGTGCCCCAACTTTCAGCAGGATAACCCGTGCTGCTTTGCGTCTCTGTTGCGAATTGAATCGTTATGCGCTCCCGCATTGCGCCTACTTTCTCGTCTTTGTTCATAGGAGGTAGGCGTAGTTTATGCGGTCCAGTAGGTATTTGGATGCGGTTGGTAGCCGCTTTACGCTGTCGGTTCGGTTTTCGTACAAGTCAGCCAAAACAAGCTTAAGCGCCGTTTTTATGTCCTCCGGTAACGCCGTTGCGGCACCGTACCCGGCCTGGTAAACCACGGTAACGGCGTTGCGCTGCTCACGTAACGTCGGCCATGTTGCGTTGTACGCGGGTTCGATAACGCAACGTTTTGCGTACAAGTCGGCTGCGTATTGGTTGGCTGCGAGCGTCTGCGTTGCGCCGTCGCTGTCCACGTATGAAATAGACGTTACGCTTATTACAGGGTGAATAGTCAGGCGTAATTGTGAGGGCGTTTGTAAGTCGCCCCATGTGTCGAATGTTTCTGTAATGGTTTGAGTAACAAAAGCCTGGGAGAGGTAATTTTGAGCCATTTGCGTAGCGGCTGACACAAGCCCGGCAATCAGGGCGTCATCGTCGGACGTGTCCATCTTTAACCATGCTTTTGCGTCGCTTGTGCTGAATACCGCCTCCGCTGCTGCCGTTGTTACCTTCCACCCTGCCATGTGTTACTTTTTGCGCCTTACGGCCTTTTCTACCTTTTTGTATTGTTGCGGGGCGTCAGCCGTCTCAATTGCTTTTTCTTCAATCAATACGGCGTAGCCCTCTGATACTGCCAGCCCGGCGAGGGCGGGGGGCATAAGCCCCACGTCCCCGGCCGAGTAAGCCAGTCCAAAACGCCCGGTTGGGCTTTTCAGGAATCGTACTTTCAGCATTGCGCTCAATCCTTTTTAGCGAAGAAGTAAACCGTGTAGCGCGTGCTTTGTGTACCGCTGCCATCCAATACGATGCGTTGACGCGGTCCGTAAATCACTTCTTGATCCATCCTATCCAGAGTAGAGGCGGCGGTGCTAAAAGTAGTATCCACTTGAACCCAGTCGGTGGCTCCATACGATGCGCTTTCTTGTACCGTGTTGGCTACTGCCAGCGTACCGGATAGTGACGTTACGGCCACATGGTACAGGCCAGTCCACTTCGACACGAGGCGCGTCGGGATAGTGATGGTGTCATTTTCGCCGTCGGTAATGGTATCAGTTACCGAGTACGAATAGTAAGGCGTCGCCGTTTGGTAGTCGTTGGTCGAGTTGGTTGCGGCAATCGCTACCAGGCCAATCATGGCGGCGAGAATGAAGGCAGAAAATTTTGTTTTCATTTTATTGGATTAGTGGGGGAGTACTGGCCTCCCCCGTGTTCTTAAATGGCGTCGGTCAGGTCAGCGTCTTTGATTGCCGCGAAGCTGGCAGCATGGCGCAGGGCTGCATCCCACCAGGAATTTACCACAATCGTAACCAGGGCGTTTTTGCTGGACGTGTACGGGTCAACCACAACATCCAGGCCAGCCCATTGGCCTACAATCAGTTCGTTGAAGTTTCCGAACAGTACGGCGTGCAGGTTGGTGCCGCTGCCTTTCGTCAGGTCGCTGGGTACCTGGGTAGAAACGAATGCGCGGTAGCCGTTCAGGGCATCCACGCGGGGGCCACTTGCCGGGGCTGCGCCGTCCATCCAAACAAACTGCGCCGTACCGGATGCCTTTTCGGTCTTTTTCAGGTAGCCGCGAACGCCGGGAGTGGTCAGGTATGCCAGGCTGCCAAAGTCGGCGTTATCCACCGCTACCTCAGTCTCTAGGTCAACAATTTTGCCCCAAGTCAGCGGGCCACCGTCCGTCCCACAGGCCACGGAGCCAATGCCCACGGTGTTGAGAATACCCGTGATGAGCTGCGTAGAACCGTCGCCGTTAATGAGGGCGTAGTCCAGTGCGCGGTTGATTGCCTCGTTGAGCCTGCCCCGTACAAAGTTCTCCACGTCAATGGAGCTTTGCACCATGAGCTGCTTCGAGATGTCCGTGAACGCGCCCAGGCGGTTGGGGCTCATTTGGATGCGGTCAAAGGTCGGAGAGGTCTCCGCGTTCGGGTCGTTTTCGCCCTCCCATACCGCCGTGGCGGCTGCGTCGTTGCGCGGGAAGTCAATGTTGCCCGTCAGGCCGGTCAGCAGGGTAGCGCCTGCCTGCAAGACAGCGAGGCGAGGGTCCAGGAACAGGATAAGATCGCCCAACTCCGTAGGGATGGTGAACCCGCCCGCCGTGGTCGTGCCAGCGGTCATATCCCGGCGCTCCATACCTTTGCGCGTCAGCATCGAAGGAATGAAGAGGTTGCCCGTGGGCGTGATACCGGACGCCCGGAACTCGCGCTCTGCCTCCTGGCTCATTTCGGCCTCAATACCGTCAAGCTGTTTGCCAGCGGCTGCCAGGGAGATAGCCCGCATAAGGGAGTAGCGGCCAACGGCTTTTTGTTCGGGTGACTTTTGAGCGGGCTTGCTGCGGGCTTGTGCCTGTGCTTGACGGGCTTGTTCGGCCTCGGCCTGCTCTGCCAGTTCAATGTCAATGTCAAGATTTTGGATTTCGCTTTTCAAACCCAAAGCCTTGCTGCGTTGCTCGTCGTTGAGCATACCGTTAGCAGCCGTGGCGGAAATGGCCGTCAATTCGTCCATCTTGTTCCCGCGCTGCTGCTTAAGTTCATCGCTGCGCTTCATGTGTTACGCTTTTTTAGATAATTCGATAATATCCGCAATCAGCTGCGGGAAGTCTTTGTCGCACACGCCTTGGGGGGCGGTGCGGATATTTTGGAGCGCCCTCGCGGTTGCGCTCGTTTCTTTGTATGCTGGGTACGTTACCGGGGATACGTCAAAAAGCACGTCAACCTCTTCAATGCGTCGCCGTGGTTTAGTTGCGGGTTCGTGTTCATATATCCAGGCGTCTTTTTTGATGGTAAAAGCAAACGAACTTTGAGAGATTAACCCGCTGCGCACCATCTCCAAAAGGTCATTGCCAAAGCTGGTATCGGGCACTTTGAAGCTGTAGAAAAGCCCCTTTTCGTCAACCTTTAGCGTCAGGGTGCTATTGGATGTACGGGCTAATGGATAGTTGGCGTCGTGGTTGAACAATGCCACCACGTCCGTATCGTCGGCGTCATCAAATGCACCCTTGGCCACTTCTTCGACATACCACCCCATATCAGTAGGCGTATCGAAAACGGCTGCATAGCCTTCGATCACGCGGCTTTCGGGCTGTGCCCGTACCTCTATCTTGTACGTCCTGCGCTCGGTTTCGGCAGGCATGTTCTTGTTTTCCATTTCTTCATATTTACGTTTTGCCCAATCCAGCATGGCATCGCCTCCCCATGCGTCGTACATCACACTACCGCATATTTCGTTACCGTCGGCGTCGGTGTATTTGCCCTGATCGTAGGTCTTTGCGCGGCTCAAAAACGAATAAGCCCTTACGGTTCTGTCATGGCTTATGGTTTCACGGTTTGCCAGGATACGCGCCGTTTCCCATCCAACAGGCGTGCCGCAATCGCTGCCATTGTCCTCCCGGTGCTTGATAGCCCGTTTGGCGTTGTTTGTCGCTGCCTGTGGGTAGTCGTTATACGGCATTGTCGTTGTTTTGCGGTTGAGCAGGTTCGGTGCTATTGGAAGCCAGGGGCATACCGTAGGCGTCGCCGCCTTCGTATGGGTTCATGTTTTCAAGTGCGCGCACTTCGTTCGGACTGATCGCCCGGATGTTGTACAGCGCCGTGTAGTACTCCGCTCGGCTTTGCGTATCGCCTCGGAGCATCCCGTCAAGGTTGAAGCGAACGAACACGCGCCCGGCTTCGCGTTCGGTAAACAGCTTGCTATTAAACTCCGATTCGAAGCGTTTGCACCATGCGCGGAGCGTGTACTGAACAAATAAGCGGTTAAGTACTTCGAGGTTATTCATGGGCGTACCATCGGAGGCAGCCAGCAAGGGGAGGGGTACGCCTAAGATATTGGCCACATCTTCCACCGTCATTTTTCGGGCTGCAAGATCGCTGCCGTCCAGGCGTGTACCTATGGACTGATATTTTACGCCGTGGGATAGAAGTGCGGTTTTGCCCTGATTGGAGACGCCGCCGTAGTTCTTGTTCCAGGCTTCTTCAAGTTCTTTACGCTGCGTTGGGTTGAGCGGGGTATCCGTATGCAGGATACCGGATATGTTCGCGCCGTTTTTGTAGAAGTCCGAATACGTCTGTATCTCACTAATACCGCGTTTGAACGTGCTGTTAAGCAATTGCAGCGGGTTTTCCCCTGTCTCCGCGTTGCGCGTCCAGGCTTTGATATGCAACACGTCGGAGGATTGCAGGACGCGATCCCCTATCAAGTAAAAAAGGACGTCGTTCGTTTCTACAATGGTGAATGGCTCATCCACCAGGTCGAACATCGCGGGACGGCCTCTGTCATCGCGTATGATTTCGATTAGGCAGTTGCCGGGTCCATATCCTTTGTTACCAGTTAATAACGTCCGCATCACGGCCTCCATGAATGAAAAACAGTCGTATTCGTTTGAAGGGCGGTAATTCAGCAGACGCCATACCGGGTTTGTCCTGGCTTCTTCAATTTGACCGGCACGGTTCACGGTGTACACCGAGAAGGGCAAAGACGCCACCTGTGTAGCAATCAAGTCAACGGCGCGAAAGTAGGCAGGGATAGAGAGGATAGTACGCCCGGTAACAGCAACCTCATTGCCCGCATACGGCGAGAAAAGGGACTTCCAGAGCGTCCAGTCTTTTGCAGGCCCCAGGTTAGAAATTTTGGAGCGCTTAAGCCATGTGCCGATACGAGAAAAGTAGTTCACGGCACAAATTTCGGCGCAAAGAGGCGGTTAGGCGGTAAACTATGTAAACAAAAAGCCCTTACCGGGTAAGGAGCGGTAAGGGCTGAATGAATCAGAAAATCCAGATGCTATGCAAAAGTAATCTATCTCCGTTTTTTGTGGCTTTTGGCCTTCAATTGGATGCGGATCACATACCGCCTCCGCATTACCCGAAAAACACCATAGTCGGCGTATCGGTTTGCCCCAAACACGGCAAAATGCTCTTTTTCGAGCAACTCAAAGGCAGTTGCCCCTGATATGCTGCCATTTTCGGCCATTATTTCAAAGAAACGCTCAAAATACCCCTCAAACGGGTACATTTTGCGCACTTTTTGGGCGTATTCTTCCAGTGTTCCAGGGGTCATATAAATGAAATTATGTTGCCTATATCGTAGTTCGGATTCTCTTTGTCATGCTCCAGCATCGCCCATACGGCGTTTATCGTGGCCATTATGCCGTCAATTTTGCCTTTGCTTTTGCCTTTATGGGGTCGGTAATTGTCATTCGTGTCCCTAAAAATCTGCGTATTGTCCAGGTTCCAGGCCAACACCGGATTGCCGTCGTGGGTCAGGATACCAGAAATAACAAGCTGCTCGAAGTTTTTTGAAGGCTCTGAAAGGTTAGATAGGCTTTGTTGGCATTTGCGAACGGGCACGGAGTAGCGCGTGTATATCTCCGCTGCGAAGTTGTCAGCCGTCCACGGGTCATAGGCTAATAGTTGAAGCTGCCAGGTGCCAGCCGCTTGCAAAATGCGGGCTTTTATACTCTCCAGGTCCTGCGTATTGCCAGGGGTCGGCAATATCCAGCCGTCAGTACTCCAAGATAAGTAGTTTGCATTTTCTTTTCTGTCCCGGTCGTGGATGGTTTCCTCTGGACAAAACGTGTCAACCTTAAGGTATAGTTTGCCCTCCTGGGTGCGCCAAAGGTAAGCGAGTGCGCTAAGGTCTTGGGTGCTTGCGATATCCAGCCCCATGAACAACTGCGCGTTTTTCAGTTCGGCTTCCGGTATGTCGCCCGTATTTTTGTCCCACACGTGGCCGGGTATCCAGGATTCCACCGAGCCAGTCCAGATATTGAGATGCAGGCGTTTAAAGGCATTGAGTGCGCCGGGGTTGCTTTTGGCTTCGTTGGCCAACATGGCGAAGTTGCCTGGGTCTATGATGTTGCCCATGCCTGGGTTGGCTTTCTGCCAGGTATCCGGATGAAATGGGTCATCCTCCTGGGTTGCGTTATAGATCACGGGAAGCCAGGCGTCGTTTTTGTTTTTGCCCCGTCGGATAAGGTCTGCTTCATCGTGTATTTGTTCGGCAAAAGTATTCTTTACGCCGGCTGTGGTGATCATCCAACACATACTATCCCACCGCTTAATCATGCCTCGCGTCAGGGTATCGTATAGTTCGCGGTTGGGCTGCACATGCAACTCATCAAACATAATGGCATAGGGGCGGTAGCCGTGTTTTGAATAGGCCTCCGCGCTGATCACTTTTATAGTGGAGGTGCTTTTGGTGTGGACTATCGAACTCTTGAACACCTTGCACCCGGCGGATAGGGTAGCGTCGGCGGCCACCATTTCGCGGCAAGTGTCGAAGATAATCCGCGCTTGCTCTCTGTCCCCGGCTACGCAATACACCTCTGCGTTGTGTTCGCCGTCGGCAATGGCCATATAGAGGGCGATAGCCGAAAGCAGGTAAGATTTGCCGTTGCCTTTTGGCAGTTCTACATAGACAAAGCGCTTTTGCCTGTGCCCATCGGGGTTTATCAGGCCAAACGCCGGGTAGATGATATCCCTTTTCTGCCATTCTTCGAGGATGAATGGACTGCCTGCGAGTTCACCGTGCAAGTGTTTGCAGTACCGTTCGATGAATGCCACCGCACGGCCAGCGCGTTTGGCGTCGAAGTTAGCGGGTATGTTTTCTTTCTTTTTCGCCACTGTCATATATCAAACTCATACTCCGCCTCGTCTGTGTTGTTCGATGCGGAGGATTTTTTCGGAGGTGCAATTTGCCCCATGCTGATTTTTGTCCTGGCAGCCGGGGTAAATCCAAATTCACGAGCTATTGCCAGGGCTTTGTCGAGGGCTGCGTGCGCAAGTTTCTGATACGCCACAATGTCAAGTTTACGGAGCATGCCGTTTGTGTCCTTTATCGCTATTGCCCTGTCGTTGCCGCGCACTTTCAGCTCCATCTCCCTATATAACGCCATTTCGTTGCAATACGATGCAACCATAGCAAGGTCAAGTTTGGAGAGCATGCCCAGGGCGTGTAAGCCTGAAACGACGTTGTGCCATTCGCTTTGCCCGTCCGGTGTAAGCCAATCCGGGGGGAGGGGGTACTCCACCAATGGCGCGGGCTGCATCTCATCTTTGAGGATGCGGCAGGGCTGATCGGTGCCGCGCTGCTTTTTTATTGCGGTTGGGAGACGGGGACGGGCCATAATTTTAGGGATTTCGCACGAATTCGCGCGTGGG
>JACCDX011126197.1_pt1 | contig 17327 bp, 14 predicted proteins | sample 7449681 | NCBI WGS metagenome assembly JACCDX01 (sample SAMN15323450, study PRJNA562643) | freshwater metagenome | isolation source: river surface water | place: USA:Blue River Watershed | collected 2017-08-18
GACGGCCTGCTGTTCTACGTGTTCTTCGAGGCGACCCTGATCCCGATGTACATCATCATCGGCGTATGGGGCGGCCCGCGTCGCGTGTACGCGGCGTTCAAGTTCTTCCTGTACACCTTCCTCGGCTCGCTGCTGATGCTGGTCGCGCTGATCTGGCTGTACCGCCAGTCCGGTACGTTCGACATCCAGCAATGGCACCAGCTGCCGATCGCGCTGGGCGCGCAGAAGCTGATCTTCCTGGCCTTCCTGATGGCGTTCGCGGTCAAGGTGCCGATGTGGCCGGTGCATACCTGGCTGCCGGACGCGCACGTCGAAGCGCCGACCGGCGGTTCGGTGGTGCTGGCGGCGATCATGCTGAAGCTCGGCGGCTACGGCTTCCTGCGTTTCTCGCTGCCGATCGCGCCGGACGCCAGCCACGCGCTGGCCGGCCTGATGATCACGCTGTCGCTGGTCGCGGTGATCTATATCGGCCTGGTCGCGCTGGTGCAGGCGGACATGAAAAAGCTGGTCGCGTATTCGTCGATCGCGCACATGGGCTTTGTCACGCTCGGTTTCTTCGTCTTCGGCGAGATGGCCGTGCAGGGCGGCCTGATGCAGATGATCTCGCACGGCTTCGTGTCGGGCGCGATGTTCCTCTGCATCGGCGTGCTGTATGACCGCGTCCATTCGCGCGAGATCGCCGACTACGGCGGTGTCATCAACACGATGCCGCGCTTCGCCGCGCTGTTTGTGCTGTTCTCGCTGGCGAATGCCGGCCTGCCGGGCACTTCGGGCTTCATCGGCGAATTCATGGTCATCCTCGGCGCGGTCAAGTACAACTTCTGGATCGGCGTGCTCGCCGCGACCGCGCTGATCCTCGGCGCTGCCTACTCGCTGTGGCTGGTCAAGCGCGTGGTGTTCGGCGAGGTCGGCAATGACCATGTCGCCGCGCTGACGGACCTCAGCATGCGCGAGTTCCTGATGCTGGGCGTGCTCGCGATCGCGACGATCTGGATGGGCGTCTATCCGGCCCCGTTCACCGACCTCACGCAAACTTCGGTGGCCGATCTGCTGCGCCATGTGGCCATCAGCAAGATCCCGCAATAACGCAGGAACCCGACCATGATTGAACTGAACTACGCAGCGGCCAGCGCCGAAATCTTCCTGGCGGTCGCGACCCTGGCGGTGATGGTCGCCGGCCTGTTCGCGAACGAAGCCAAGACCCCGGTCAGCCACCGCCTGGCGCTGCTGACCATCGTCATTACCGCGCTGATCGCGCTGCCGGGCTTCCATGTCCCGGGCAGCAGCTATGCGTTCAGCAACAGCTACGTCACCGACCCGATGGCGGTGCTGCTGAAGCTGTTCGCCTGCGGCGCGACCTTCATGACGTTGGTGTATTCGCGGCAGTACTCGAACGAGCGCGGCATGCTGGGCGGGAACCTGTCCGGCGAATTCTATGTGCTCGCGCTGCTGACGCTGCTGGGCCAGATGATCATGATCTCCGGGAACAGCTTCCTGGTGATCTACCTCGGCCTCGAAATGATGTCGCTGTCGCTGTATGCGCTGGTGGCGCTGCGCCGCGACCATGCGGTGTCGACCGAGGCGGCGATGAAATACTTCGTGCTGGGTGCGCTGGCGTCGGGCTTCATGTTGTATGGCATGTCGATGATCTACGGCGCCACCGGCTCGCTCGACCTGGGCAAGGTCGCGCAGGCGATCATGGCCGGCAATGTCGACAAGCTGGTGCTGGTACTGGGCCTGGTGTTCATGGTGTCCGGCCTCGCGTTCAAGCTCGGGGCGGCACCGTTTCACATGTGGGTGCCGGACGTCTACCAGGGAGCGCCGACCTCGGTCACGCTGCTGCTGGGCGCTGCGCCGAAGCTGGCCACGTTCGCGATTGCGCTGCGCATGTTGGTCGAGGGGCTGGGCGCGATGGCTGCCGACTGGCAGCAGATGCTGGTGGTGATGGCGGTGGTGTCGCTGGTGGTCGGCAACGTGACCGCGATCGCGCAGACCAACATCAAGCGCATGCTCGCTTATTCGACGATCTCGCAGATGGGTTTCATGCTGCTCGGCCTGCTGTCGGGCGTGTTCGAGGGCGCCGCGCCGGACGCGGCTGCCAATGCCTATGGCGCGTCGATGTTCTATGTGGCCACCTACGTGCTGACCACGCTCGGTTCCTTCGCGTTGGTGATGCTGCTGGCCCGCAGCGGTTTCGAGGCCGAGAATCTTGACGACTTCAAGGGCCTGAACCAGCGCAGCCCGTGGTTTGCGCTGGTGATGATGGTGCTGCTGCTGTCGCTGGCCGGCGTGCCGCCGATGGTCGGGTTCTATGCGAAGCTGGCGGTGCTGCAGGCAGCGCTCGCTGCCGGCCATTTCTGGCTGGTGATGCTGGCGGTGCTGATGTCGCTGGTCGGCGCGTACTACTACCTGCGTGTCGTGAAGCTGATGTACTTCGACGAGCCGGTCGACACCGCCCCGATCGTCGCGCCGGCAGGCATGCGCTTGACGCTGTCGCTGAACGGCGCGGCGGTGGTGCTGCTGGGCGTATTGCCCGGTCCGCTGATGGGTGCGTGCATCTATGCGATCATGCAGGCTTTGGCTTCGTGATCCAGGGCGTCATTTGAATACTTCTGCTGCATCGTGGATCGTCATCGTGCTGATGGTGATCCTTGCGAACTTCCCCTTCTTTACCGAATCCGTCTTCGGCGTCAAGCGCATGAAGTCGGGCGCCAAGACCTTGTTCGTGCGTTTGCTCGAGCTGGTGGTCTTGTACCTGCTCGTGCTCGGCATCGCCCGGCTGATCGAATCCTCGCAGGGCAACGCCTTCCCGCAGGGCTGGCAGTTCTACGCGACCACGGCCTGCCTGTTCTTCGTGCTGGGCTTTCCGGGCTTCGTGTTCCGCTACCTGCGCCGCCGTCACGACTGACGCCGTCGCCAGCTAACGATAGCCCGCATGGACAAGCACCTGAAGGAAACGCGTATCGACGGCGAGGTCGTCTACGAAGGCGCGTTCCTCACCGTCCGCAAGGATCGCATTCGTCTGCCGGACGGCAGCGAGTCGGTGCGCGAGTACATGCGCCATCCGGGCGCGGTCGTGATCATTCCGGTGCTCGACAATGGTCATGTGCTGCTCGAGCGGCAGTTCCGCTATCCGAATGACCGTGTTTTCGTCGAGCTACCTGCCGGCAAACTCGAATACGGCGAAGATCCGCTGCTGTGCGCGCAGCGCGAGCTGCGCGAGGAAACCGGCTACAGCGCCAGCGACTGGCAATTCGTCTGCACGATCCACAATGCGATTGCCTATTGCGACGAGCACCTCGATATCTTCCTCGCACGCGGGCTGACGCCCGGCCAGCAGCAGCTCGATGACGGCGAGTTCGTCGAGCTGTTCGACTTGTCCCTCGACGATCTGCTCGAGCAGGTGCGGCTGGGGCAGATAACCGATGTGAAGACCATCATTGGCGCGTTCTGGCTGGAGAAGATACGGCGCGGGGAGTGGGCGCCGCCGGGGCGCTGAGCGCGACGGAGGACTGAAAATCCTTGTGTCGGTGGTTCGATTCCGCCCCGGGCCACCAAAATTGAAAACCCCTGTCAGCAATGACCGGGGTTTTTGCTTTTGGGCTTTTGATACGCCTCCAGTGCGCCCACGCACAGGTGACTTGTAGCAAAGCTCGGACGTACATACAATGTACGGATGAATTCTCTCCGGTTCGAATGGGACGCCCACAAGGCAGCGGCCAACCTGAAGAAACATGGCCTGTCTTTTGAAGAGGCAAGATCGGCTTTCTACGACGAGCACGCCAAGCTGATCGACGACCCCGACCATTCGGCCGACGAAGATCGATTCATTTTATTGGGCCTGAGCTTCACCTTGCGGGTGGTAGTCGTATGCCACTGCTACCGCAGCGATGATGAAGTCATTCGAATCATCTCGGCAAGGAAAGCAACGGCTCACGAGACCAAATCTTATAAACAAAGGTGATTGTCATGCGCGATGAATACGACTTCTCGAAGGCACGCAAAAATCCCTATGCGTCGCAACTGAAAAAGTCCATTACGATCCGGCTCGATGAGGATTCGGTGGCCTATTTCAAAGGCATTTCGGAAGAAGTAGGCATTCCTTACCAAACCCTGATCAACTTGTATCTGCGCGATTGCGCCACGTCGCATCGGAAGCTCAATCTTCATTGGAAGTGAGGCTCCCGGATCGGGCATCCTCAAGCCTGTGCTACCTTTATCTGCGCAATGTACGAGGCTACGGATGGAACCACAAGCGCGTGTACCGCATTTACCCGGAGCTGGAGCTGAATCTGCGAATCAAGCCGAGGAAGCGGTTGGTTCGAGAGAAGCTCTGGAGCCGTTGACGGTGCCGACGGCCATCAATCAGGGTGTGGTCGATGCGCCCCCTGGGGATACCCCCCAGCGTTGAGTCAGTGGCACGGGGACTGCCTGACTGGCCAGGAGACAGATATGGAAAAGAACAAACACATTGACGTGGGTGTTGCCAGCAAATTGGGCAAATACAGTGACGCCGTGCTGGTCAATGACGGCCGACGCTGGCTCTACACATCGGGGACACCCGGCCTGGCGGCCGACGGTAGCTTGCCGCCCGATTTCGAAACTCAGGCCCGGCTGGCCTGGGAGCACGTGCAAGCCATGCTGGACGCCGCTGGCATGGATGTCGGCGACATCGTGAAGCTGACACAATCCCTGATACGTCCCACGGATCTGGACGCCTACCGCGCAATCCGTAACGAACATCTGGGTGACGCCCGTCCGGCTTCGATGCTGACCTTCGTCAGTGCACTGGTGATGCCGGGAATGCTGATCGAAATTGAAGTGGTGGCCGCGCGATAGTGTGCCCTTCGGATATCCCGGACGAAGCGGACTACACTGCCGCGGACAGGTTCCTCAGCGTGCTCGGGACACTGCGCAGCAGAAGGATAATCCGGCCTCGTGATAAACGCGATAGGTCCGTTTCCAGTTCAGCAGCCAGCCTTCACGCAACAGCAGCAGATGGAGGTGTCGATAGCCATAACGGCGTTTTTGAGCTGCCAATGCCGTTGACCCTGTACCCAAACTAGTCCCGGTTTCCGGCAGAAATTTCTGACCAACACCAAGAAGCCCAAAACGATACCCAGCACGATTTGAACAATCACGCGGTTGCCTCCGTTGACATCGACTCTTCCTTCGATGGCGCAGATGCATCCTTGTCGAAGAACTTCGGCGCGGATGATTCGGGCTTCGCGGGCGCAGTGCCGGGCGACTTTTTCGGTACTGCAGCGCCATGGTCGGGCGCATCGTCGTCATTACTTGCTCCATCGCCGTCGGCTTCGGCAACGTTACGCTCGCGCGGATCTGGCCGGTTCATTCCCGTGTCCGCCGGCTTCGGGGGCTGAGTCCAACCCCAGCGTAAGAGCCAGTAGTCGATTCCGGTAAAGCCGACCAAGTCCATTGACGGGGCGCTTTCGCCGCTCTCCCAGTGGCGAAACAGCCAGCGGCCGTCGCGCATGGAGGTTTCGGTATAGCTGTCGTCAGTATCGTTGTCGCAGGTCCACAAGGTCGGCGACGCGATATTGCAATTGCTTGTCAACGGTAGCACCCGTCGGTCGGTGCGGTCGACCTTCGCTTCGGGCGGCGCCCATACCAGCACCCGCTGATGATCAGCGCTGATGCCTAAGCGGTGCTCGTCAAAATATTTCAGCTGCGCCGCGGTACACGTTGGGCCATTGTGTTCATCGCACTGGTAGACCCAGACGCGAGTGCCGGGCTCGTTGCCGCATCCAGCCAGCAATCCCATGACCAGCAGCGCTGGCCCTGCGAGCTTCGGAGAAAAAAACCACCTCGGCAAGGCCGGCGTCATTTTCGCACTTCGATGACGGTGTCCGCTTCCTTGCGCAACTTGGGCCGGCCCAGTTCGGGATCGCGTTTCGCTAAGCACATGAACTCGAATTCAGAAATGCCAGTGGCACGAGAAGTCCGCCGATTTGCTTGATCCGCATGGCGCTCACCATGAAATGTTTCTCAGAAATATATCAGAATCGTGACGATGGCACCTTTATTGACAGGTGTCGACTATGTGATCAAGCCTGCGAATTTCTTCAACGCTGAATACCATTGGCTGCGCGCTGCTTTACCAAAAGACGCGGTGCTCAGTAGCCTGGCTGCAGTCGAAGCCAGGCAGCGGAGGTTTGTTCGCTTTTTGTCAGGTGCCGAGTATTTGACCGACCCGGCCGGTCTTGCCGATCAGGTGATTCAGCAGCCGATAGTTCTTGGTCTCATGGCGAAGGCGACCGGCCACGATGGCCGACGCCACCCCAATTTGATCGGCAAAGGCGGTAGCGTCATCCGACGTCAGGGTGTGCCGAACCTTGGCCGCATCCCAGGCCGCCCAGGGAATCAGGGCTTCTCTTGCCATGTCATCGGCCTCTTGTTCGGCACGCTCAGAATTGCCGTGCTCCAGGTCGTCAATAAAGACAGGGGCTTCAGGCCTCAGGTGCAGCGCGACGTGTGCGACTTCATGCAGTAGCGCGAACCAAAAGTTGTCGATGCGATCGTGTCGAAGCGTCAGTGCGACGATGGGCCGATCGCCGTCAAGCATGGCCGCGCCATCGAGGAATGTGCGTTCGAAGTGCTTTTCGATCACGAGCGTGATTCCATGACGTGCAAGATATTCCTTGGCGAGCTTGGGCCCTTCATCGAAGGCCGATAGCTTTGCAAGTTCACGCATCCATTCGGGGGTGATGGAGTTGGCTTTGTATTCTTTGGCCGGGAGTGCCTCCCTGGCCTTGCGCACGACACACATTCGCCAGGCCTGAATCGCCATTTCGTCGGCTTGCCGCTCACCTCGCTGATGCAGCGGTGCCCGCAGAAAGGCTGCGCCCATTTGTTTGAGTCCGAGTTCTCGCATCAACTTCGAGACCAAGTCTTCGGCGTAATCTTTGAGGCGCTGGACGTTCCCTTCAAATTTCCCGAAGCACCCCCGCTCGTACATCTCTTTAAGGGGAAAGCACGAGAAATCGATTGTTGGCTCACTTTCCACGACCGACCTGTCCGTCGAGACATCTTCAATCAGGATGTCTGCAGGAATGTCCAGCCCCTGATGGAGCCGTCGAATCATGGGGAGCGACAGGGGGCGCTTGCGCGACAGCACCTCGGAAACCTTCGAGATCGAGCCGATGTAGGGGATCAGATCCTTGCGGGTGAGACCCATCTGATCCATGCGGAAAAGGATGGCTTCAATAGGGTCAGCCTTCACCGGAGGGATGGTTTGGCGTTCAAAGTCGTGGACAACCAGGGCGAGCAACTCCAGTTCATCCTCCTCCGTGGAGCCGGGCTTGAGATCGCGCGACATGAGGTCGGACAGGCGGCTCATTGCGGCTTGGTATTCCTTATCGCTCTTGATGATCTTTACGTTCATTGCCATCTCCGTTTTTGCTTCTGCCGATCGGTGCAGGCACCCTAAAACTTCGTCTTGCTGTACTCGGCATGTGTCCCGACCCACTGCACTACCACCAGTCCGTTCGACATCGACTTGCCATCCGTCGAGTTGTCCTCGGGCGTCAGCGTGTTTCTTCTTGTACGCCTCGAGGATCGGCAGACCCAGGATTCTCATGAAGAGGGGAGGAAAACATGGTCAGGCGAGCATTGCATTTCCCAAAAAGGGAAAGGTCAATTGATGTATGCATGAGTCTATGGGAACTTCGGGCGCCTGCGATTGCTGCTTTCACATTTCCGGGAGATGGGTTCGGGAAGTGTTTGGTGGAAGAACGGCAAGATTTCGCGACGGCGCTACGCGGATATCCTTGATCCTGCGCCGGTCTGCCAGTCAAGCGCTCAATTTCTGAACGTTTTCTGTTTATCCGACTCATTGATCAAGGAATTCGCAGCACGAGTGAACCTGCGTCAATGCACGGCCTTTCAACTCCCCATTTCCTCGAAAGGAAGACGACAGCAATGAATCCGCAGGACGCTTACTCGACTTTGCAGAAGCTTCTGAACGACACAGCTTCATTCGTCGGCGAGCCCTTCATGCACGCGGCAGTGGCGTCGCTGCAGAGCACGCTCGGGGCCGATTTCGTTTTCATCTCGCAGACCGTGCACGGCGTGCCCGGTTCGGTGCGCATGATCGCCGCGCGTCGCAACGGTCAGGCCATCGATGGATGGACTTTCCAGCTGTGCGGCACGCCCTGCGACCTGATCTACACGGAGCAGCTGGAAGAGGGCTGGGCATCGATGAAAATCGGGCGAAGCGTGGCCATCAGCGACCACGTTTGCGAGTTGTTCGATGCCACCCGCGGTACGCGCTTCCAGAGCTTCATCGGCATTCCCTTGTTCGATGGCGGTCGCCGGATGGTGGGGCACCTTGCATTGTTTTTCGATCGGTCATCCCCTGATCGCGGCGCGCTGACCGTGGTGGTCGAGCTCGTCGAACTGTTCGCCCAGAAAATACAGGCGGAGTTGAATCGCATGAACGCCGACCGGGAGCGCGAGAGCCTGCTGGCTGAACTGCGCCGGCTGGTCGAACAACTCGAACATGAATCGATTACCTGTCCCCTGACCGGGCTGTTCAATCGGCGCTACTTCCAGCACCGGATGGCGCAACTGCAGGCGTCGCAGGGCGCGGCGACCGGCTGCGGCCTGCTGCTGATCGACATCGATTACTTCAAGCAGATCAACGATACCCACGGGCATGACGTGGGCGATACCGTGCTGAAGTACGTGGCGGGTACGCTCAAGCGCGTCACGCGCAAGGACGGCGAGGAAGTTTTTCGCCTCGGAGGAGACGAACTGGCGGTGCTGGTTGCCGGCGACATCGGACACGATGCGCTGCGCCGGCTTGGCGCCCGGCTGGCAGCTGCGATTTCGCGGGACTGGCAGCCGGTGGGCGGTGCGCTGCATCCGCCAACACTGAGTGTCGGTGGGACCTGTCGCTCGGTCGATGATGGCAGCTGGGAAGCGACCTACGTCCGCGCCGACCGGGCGCTCTACGCGTCCAAGCGCAATGGCCGGAACCAGACAACGGTGACAGACGAGCGCCTGCTCGAGCCGGCTATTTAATGTCGCTCGGGCCGGCTTGCTGATGGAGGTGGGCCGGCCGTAGCATACGGACGCGGCAGCGGCGGCGCATTCGCCGTCAACGGATTTCTCGGAGCGCTCAGGATCCCGCGCAGCACAAGGGACGATCCTCGTCCAGCAGCCGCTCGAACTCGGCCGCAGTGACCGGTTCGCTGAACAGATAGCCCTGCGCCTCGTCATTGCCCAGTTCGCGCAGGAAGTGCATTTGCTCGCGCGTTTCCACGCCCTCTGCGGTGAGTTTGAGACCGAGGCTCTTGCCGAGCGAAGTCACGGCGCGCACGATCGCTGCATCGTCGCTGTCGCCCGGCAGATCGCGCACGAAGGACTGGTCTATCTTCAGGCGATCCAGCGGAAAACGCTTCAGGTAGCTGAGGCTGGAGTAGCCAGTGCCGAAGTCATCCACCGACAGGCGGATACCCAGTTCCCTGATCTGACCGAGGATGCGGATGGCCTGATCCGGGTCGGCGACCAGCGCGCCCTCGGTCACCTCGATTTCTAGCTGGCTGGCCTCCACGCCGGTCGATGCAATCGTGCGGGTGATGCCCGGCACGAAATCCTCATCGAGAAACTGTCGCGGCGAGCAGTTGACCGCCAGATCCAGCTGGCCGAGCCCGCGCGCCTGCCAGGCTTTGTGCTGCTCGCAAGCGGTACGCCATACCCAGTCGCCGATTTCCACGATCAGGCCGGTCTCTTCGGCCAGGCCAATGAATTTGTCGGGGGCCACCGGCGGCTCGCCCGGCGGGTGCCAGCGCAGCAGGGCCTCGGCGCCGCAGATGCGGCCGGTTTCCAGATTCACCTTGGGCTGGTACAGCAGCCGCAATTCATTGCGCTCCAGCGCGCGCTGCAGGCGATTCTGCAGTCGCAGCCGCTCGTCTATCTTCGCGTTCATTTCGGCGGTGAAAAATTGCGTGCGGTTGCGCCCGGTCTCCTTCGCACGATACATCGCAATGTCGGCACGCTTGAGCAGCAGGTGGGTATCGGCGCCATCGTCCGGAAAGCTGCTGACGCCGATGCTGGTGGTAACGAAAATCTCCTGCGCATCGATCATCATCGGACGCGCGATGGCCGACTGTATTCGCGGCAGTATGGTCTGCGCTATCGCCCTGGTGGACTGGCCGGCCACCAGCAGGACGAACTCGTCGCCTCCCAGCCGGGCCAGCGTGTCCTCGCGGCGCATTGCGTTCTGCATGCGGGCAGCCGTCTCGCACAGCACCTGATCGCCGATCGGGTGGCCGAGGCTGTCATTGATGACCTTGAAATTGTCGAGGTCGAAGAAAATCACATGAACCTGTTCGCCCGTGCGGCCGGCATGCGCAATCGCCGAGTCGAGTCGCTCCACCAGCTGGCTTCGGCTGGCGAGGCGGGTCAGGGTGTCATGATTGATCTGGTACTCGAGCGCTGCCTGATGGCGCTTCAGCGGCGTGATGTCGTGCACCACCACAATGCGGCCGCGCTGTCCCTGGTACATGAACGGCGCCGCAGCGACCTCGACGTCGATCGTGCTGCCATCGACCTTCAGGAATTTTTCCTCCGCGTGCGGCAGGCTGTGCCAGGTCGATTCCAGCGTGGCCATGCGCGACAGCACGGACGCGTGGCAATCCGGATGGACCAGATGGAAGACACGTTGTCCCACCACCTGATCGACGCTGCTCGCTCCCAGCATCCGGATCGCCGCATGATTGGCGAATTCGCAGGTTTCGCCGACAAAGATGAAAATCGATGCCGGCGACAGCTCGACCACGCGCCGGTAGCGCTCCTCCGCTTCCGCGCTCTCGGTCACGCGCTGCTGCAGTTCTGCATTGGCATTGGCCAGCGCCTGGCTGCGTTCATCGACGCGCCGCTCGAGCTCCGATGTCAGCGCGAGCAGATCGAGTTCGACTGCCCGACGTTCGCGGATGGCTTGCTGGAGCGACACGTTGCGCCGCCGCAGCTCGAGCAGTTGCACCACATGGCGTCCGAGCACGGCCAGCGCATTGCGCTGCCAGGCGTTCAGGGACGCCGGCACCATGCCAAGCACGCACAGGGTGCCGATCGGCACGCCTTCCGGGGTAATCAGTGGAGTGCCAGCGTAGAAGCGGACATGCGGCGGCTGGGTCACCAGCGGGCTCGACTGCATGCGCGGGTCGAGTTGTGCGTCCTCGATCACCAGCATCTGGCGCGACGCCAGCGCATGCACGCAGAATCCGCCGCCGCGCGGCACCTCGCATACGTCAAGCCCGATATGCGACTTGAACCAGTAGCGTTGCTCGTCCAGCAGGCTGATCAGTGCGATCGGTGTGCCGCACAACTCGCGCGCCAGCCGGGTCAGGTCATCGAACTCGGGTTCAGGCGGCGTATCCAGAACCTGATAGTGGTGCAGCGCCGTGCGGCGCTGCAGTTCATCGAGCGAGCCATGGGTATCGCATTGGGTGTCTACCGGGAGAAGTGCTTGCATGGAAGTATCGAAGCCTTGCTGCGCGTTCAAACGCCGATAGGAGTGCGTTCATGGCAGAACGTTCAATCTACGCCGGAGGCAGTCGGTGAAATTCGCAGGGACTTTCCCGTCAAAAAACCTGCGCTCGTTTTAAAACGCAGAAGCGGCGGCGGTAAAGCAGGCGGGTTAAAAGAAGACGGATGGGCGCCACCATTTCCCGGCGCTCGCTTTGGAGGAGCCTTTTCATGACGGGTGCGGGATTTCATTGCGTGGAATGCTTCTGATCGCCTTCAGAGAGAATATTTGCCGGTGATGGGGATGCGGTCTACAGTGCGTTGAATCGTACGATCAGGAGTATTTTCATGAGTCCCATTTCGGCCAATGATCTGAAGACTCGAGGGGTCGGCGCGATCGATCAGGCGCTGAAAGAACAGGCCGAGGCGGCAGTGACCGTGCGTGGCGAAATCAAGTACGTCGTCATGAGCAAGGAGCACTACCAGTACCTGCGCGAATGCGAGCTGGAGGCCGCGCTGGCCGAATCGAAGGCTGACTTGTCTGCCGGTCGTTTCGTCAAGGAGACCGTGGCTCAGCACATTCGGCGCATCGCTCGGATCAACAAGAGCGAAGAATGAGCTGGCAGCTCGTCTTCACCGAGCAGTACATCCGGCGCGCGACGCAGCTCGCGGCCGGGGGCTGTCTGATTTTTTGTGTTCGAGGCGCGGAATGACTTGTCCACGGCGCCGCTCGCGGCCGATCGTTTCGAGCCAGAGCGTGCGGCGCGGTGGGCAAGTCACATTTGAGCGGGTTCCTCCCTGAAACCGCTCTTCGTACAAAATCGTGAACTGGTTTATCGCTAGCGCGCCGATAATCTCTCGAAGCAAGGAAGTCCTGCCGGGCGCTGCGTGTCTCGAACGTCCCCCGGTCTACCAAGGTGTTCTTCAGCGAGCCGGCCGGCTCGTCGGAACTCGCAAGGTGGTCTTGATTGCGTATCCTTGCCCCATCCCGCACAGGATCAAAGGCGCTGCAATGGAATTTCTGCAAAACTTCCACCCATCCCCTGCCTTGCTGCAGCGATGATGACGCTCATCAGACTGATCATCTCGGTAATGAAGGCAAACGCTTCCTGGGCATCGAATGAACAAACCCGCTGAATCCCCCATCCCCGCTGCCGAATACACACTGAAGATCGACGGCATGACCTGCGCCTCCTGCGTCGCGCGCGTCGAGAAGGTGCTCGCGCGCGTGCCCGGCGTGCAGGCGGCCTCGGTCAATCTCGCTACCGAAAAGGCCCAGGTGAAAACGGCCGCCCCGGTGTCGCCGCAAGCGCTGGCGGACGCGGTGCGCAAGGCCGGCTATGAGGTGCGCGCCGACAGCGTCACGCTCGACATCCGCGGCATGACCTGCGCCTCCTGCGTCGCCCGCCTCGAAAAGGTGCTGATGAAGGTGCCCGGCGTGCTCGAAGCCTCGGTGAACCTCGCCACCGAGAAGGCACGTATCGCGTCGGTCGGAGTACCGGTGCCGGCGCTGTTGGCGGCGGTGCAGAAGGCTGGCTTCGAGGGCGCCGTCGCGCAGGCGCGCCCGGAGGCAAAGACGAAAGCTTCATTACACGACTGGTGGCCGGTGGCGGCCTCTGCCGCGCTGTCGCTACCGCTGGTGCTGCCAATGCTCGCGCTGCTGGCCGGCGAACACCGGATGCTGCCCGGGTGGCTGCAATGGCTGCTGGCCACGCCCATACAGTTCTGGTTCGGTGCGCGCTTCTACCGTGCCGGCTGGAATGCGCTGAAAGCCGGTGCAGGCAACATGGACCTGCTGGTGGCGATCGGCACCAGCGCCGCCTATGGCCTGTCCGTCTGGCTGTGGTTCGTGCACGGCGACCATGCGCACCTGTACTTCGAATCGTCGGCGGTGGTGATCACGCTGGTCCTGCTCGGCAAGTGGCTGGAGGCGAGGGCGAAGCAGCAGACGGTGGCAGCGCTGCATGCGCTGGAGTCGCTGCGCGCGACCGAAGCCACCGTGCGGCGCGACGGTGCCGACCTGCGCGTGCCGGTTGACGCGGTGCGTGTCGGTGATTTGCTGGTCGTGCGCCCCGGCGAGCGTGTGCCGGTCGATGGCGTCATCACCGAAGGCAGCAGCCATCTCGATGAATCCCTGCTGACCGGCGAAAGCCTGCCGGTCGCGAAAGGCCCCGGCGACAAGCTGACCGGCGGCGCAATCAATCAGGAAGGCGTGCTGCTGTTCACCGCGACCGCCGTCGGCGGCGCGACCATGCTCGCGCAGATCATCCGCATGGTCGAGGATGCGCAGGCAGCGAAGGCGCCGATACAGCGCTTGGTCGACAAGGTCAGCAGTGTGTTCGTGCCGGCCGTGCTGCTGGTGTCGCTGCTGACCCTGCTCGGCTGGGGGCTCGCCACTGGCGACTGGCAGCAGGCGCTGCTGAACGCGGTTGCGGTGCAGGTGATCGCCTGTCCCTGTGCGCTGGGCCTCGCGACGCCGACCTCGATCATGGCCGGCACCGGCGTGGCCGCACGCCATGGCATCCTGATCAAGGACGCCGAGGCGCTCGAGGTCGCACATGCGATCCGCGCAGTCGCGTTCGACAAGACGGGCACGCTGACCGAAGGCAAGCCGGCGATCGCTGCGCTAAGCACCTTTGCGCTGCCGGAGCGGCGCGTGCTGGAACTGGCGCTCGCGGTGCAGCAGCACAGCGACCATCCGCTGGCGCGGGCCGTGGCCGAACGCAGCCGCGCCGAAGGGCTGGCGGCCTTGCCCGTGCATGAGGCGAAGGCGCTGCCGGGCCGGGGCGTGCAGGCCGATGTCGGCGGGCAAACGGTCTACCTCGGCAATGTGCGGCTGATGCAGGAGCTGGGCGTCGATACCAGCGCCGGACGGGCATGGGCGGACGAGCAGGAGGGGGCAGGGCGCACGGTGTCCTGGCTGGCGCTGCGCGGCGAGGCCGGCATCGAACTGGCCGGACTGCTGGCGTTCGGCGACACGCTGAAGGCCAGCGCAGGCAGTGCGATTGCGCGTCTGGATGCGCTCGGCATCCGCTCGGTGATGGTGACCGGCGACAGCGAGGGCGCGGCGCGCGCGGTCGCGGCGATGGCGGGCATCACCGAATATCATGCGCAGGTACTGCCGGGTGACAAGGCGGCGCTGGTGGCCCGCCTGAAGGAGGCGCACGGCACGGTTGCGATGGTCGGCGATGGCATCAATGATGCGCCGGCGCTGGCGGCCGCCGACATCGGCATCGCGATGGCGACCGGCACGGATGTCGCGATGCATACGGCCGGCATCACGCTGATGCGCGGCGATCCGGCACTGGTGGCGGATGCGGTCGAGATCTCGCGCCGCACCTACGCGAAGATTCGCCAGAACCTGTTCTGGGCCTTCATCTACAACCTGGTGGGCATTCCGCTGGCGGCGTTCGGTCTGCTGAATCCGGTGATCGCGGGCGCCGCGATGGCGTTCAGCTCGGTCAGCGTGGTGACCAACGCCTTGCTGCTGCGACGCTGGCGTCCCGACTACGTGCCTCTAACAAAACGCCGCTAGCGTCGTTGCGCCGCCTTGCCGTACAGGTCGTACTGTCTGCGGCGGCGCGCCTAGCTATCGACGTTTTGTTAGAGGCACTAAGCGCGTGCTTCAGGCCGCGCTGATGACGTCGTAGCCGGCGTCCTCGACGGCTGCCTTTACCGCATCGAGCTGCACCGCGGTTGTGACCTTCACGGTTTTGGCCGGCAGGTCGACATCCACTTCCGCATTGGCGTCCAGCGCCTGCAGCGCGCGCTTCACGCTCGCCGCACAGCCGCCGCAGGTCATTCCATCGACTTTCAGTTCATACATCTCGCTGATCTCCCATAGCTTGCGAAAAACTTTACTTTAATACGTTGGGGCGACGCCGGCACCGTACGCATGGCGAAAAAAAATCCCGCTGCAGGCAGCGGGATTTTTTCGTGAGGCACGGACCGGTCAGTGACGCGTCTCGACCTGCATCAGCGGCTCGTCTGCCACCGGTGCGACCGGCTTGCGTTCGCGACGCGGCTTCGCTGCCGGTGCGGTCGCGGCCTGTTCGGCCTGGACTGCGCGCAGGCGATCCGGGTTGGTGACGGTCATCTGCAGGCCGGCGGCGCGCAGCATGTCGTCGATGTTGTCGGCGCTTGCGACCGGTGCAGGCGCAGCAGCTGCCGGCGCCGGTGCAGCGGCAACAGGCGCTGCCTCGGCCACGGTGGAAGCCGGTGCGGGTGCTTGTGCAGCCGGTGCTTCCGGCGCAGCTACGGGCTCGGCCGCGGCGACAGGCGCCGCTGCCTCGACAGCCGGTGCCGATTCGGCTGCGGCTTGTGCGCTGTCGGCTACGGTGGCCTCGACCACTGCAGCCGGCCACGGTGCGGACTCGACAGCCACCGTCGCTGCCTGTTCCGCAGCAGCAGTGTCGTCAGCGCGGGTGGCTGGCGCATCCGCTGCAACGACCGGCGCGGCGACTTCGGCGGCGACCTCGACCTTCACTTCAGCGATAGCGTCGGCATCCGGCGCGACATCTGCCGCGACATCTGCATCGACTTCGCCCTCGGCCAGGCCTTCCTCGCCCGCTTCATCGTCGCCGGTGCCGTTTTCGCCATTCACCTGGTCACGATCACGACGGTTGCGGTTGCGGCCGCCACGGCGGCGGCGGCGGCGCGGCTGCTCTTCGCCACCTTCGACGGCAATGCCTTCGGCCGACAGCAGCTGTTCTGCGCCTTCGTCATCCGCGGCGGCCAGCGGCAGCTCGGCCTGCGGTACCGGCAGCAGCTCGCCCTGCGACAGCGGCTGGTTCTCTTCGACCGGCTTGCGCTCTTCGCGCGGCTGCCTCGGCTGGCGCTCGCGGCGTGCTTCGCCGTTCTCGCGCGGTTCACGCGCCTCACGCGGTTCGCGTTGTTCACGCGGCTCGCGGGCTTCGCGCGGTTCGCGCGCTTCTTTCGGCTCACGCTGTTCACGCGGCTCGCGCGCTTCCTTCGGCTCGCGTTGCTGTTTCGGCTGGCGCGGCTCGCGTGCTTCCTTCGGCTCCCTCGGTTCGCGCGCTTCTTTCGCGGCCGCCGCTTCCTTCACCGGTCGGGCTTCGGCGCTTGCATCGCGCTCGTCGCGGTCACGGCCGCGGCCACGTCCACGGCGGTTGCGGCCGCCGCGCTCGCCACGGTCACCGTTGCGCTCGCGCGCATTCGGCTTGGCGGCCGCATCCGGCGCTTCCGCTTCGGCCGTCTTCTTGCGGAACAGGCCAAACAGGCGCGACAGGAAGCTTTCCACCGCGACGGCTTCGACCGGCGCCGGTTGCTCGACCGGCTTGCGCTCGACGATCGGCGCAGGTTGGTCCGGCGTGATGCTCTTGACGACGGCTTCCTGGCGCGGCTTGGCTTCCTCGGCCTTGCGCTTGCTGTAGCCGATGTCGGTGTCGACTTCCTCGGCCATCTTGTAGCTGGCCTGCATGTCTTCGAGGCGCGGGTCGTCGTGCTTGATGCGCTCGAGCTTGTAATGCGGGGTTTCGAGGTGCTTGTTCGGGATCAGGATCACGGACACGCGGTGGCGCGTCTCGATCTTCAGGATCTCGCCGCGCTTCTCGTTGAGCAGGAAGGCGGCCACGTCGACCGGCGACTGCACGTGGATCGCCGCCGAGTTTTCCTTCATCGCCTCTTCCTGGATGATGCGCAGCACCTGCAGCGCGGAAGATTCGGTGTCGCGGATGTGGCCGGTGCCGTTGCAGCGCGGGCAGGTCACGTGGCTGCCTTCGGACAGCGAGGGGCGCAGGCGCTGGCGCGACAGCTCCATCAGGCGGAAGCGGGAGATCTTCCCCATCGCGACGCGCGCACGGTCATAGTGCAGCGCAGCC
>JACCDX010053397.1_pt1 | contig 17325 bp, 24 predicted proteins | sample 7449681 | NCBI WGS metagenome assembly JACCDX01 (sample SAMN15323450, study PRJNA562643) | freshwater metagenome | isolation source: river surface water | place: USA:Blue River Watershed | collected 2017-08-18
CGCATTTCATAATAAATACTACTACGCCCGCACAGCGACAACAGTGATTACTGTGCACCAACACAGAGAGGAAAAAATGGAAGACTCAAATATCAACCACGATGAATGGATCCACGATCCAGAGGGTGCAGTAGAACCCTACAAAGTACAGCCCAAGCGCAGAATTGGCGAAACCACGGTCAAAGGTATCATTGTGGGCAAAGGTGACAACCAGCGTGTTATACCTTTAGAACAAGTGCGCCACCTAGCGGCACTACACCTCAGTTACAAGGACATGGCACAGTTCTTTGGTGTTAAGGAAAACACTTTCCGCGATCATTTCCGTCACGAAGTAGAATGCTATCGCATGACCACCAAGCAGAAACTTATGGAAGCCATGCTTACCAATGCCATTGATAAAATGCAGCCTACCATGCAGATATGGCTCTCAAAGAACATTATGGGCTTCAGTGATAACCCTGTGAACACAGAAAGTACTGTGGTTCTACCTTGGTTAGACACCAAAGAATAAAGATTTATAGATAATGGATATGCAGTTTGAAACTAACAGGCCCTCAAGCAGAAATAATTCTAGATAACAGTCGCTTCAAGGTAATTGCAGCGGGACGTCGTTTTGGCAAGACCTATGCCAGTATCAGCAGCATGACCAAGGTTGCCTGTGAGCCAGGTAAGACTGTGCTGTACATTGCGCCAAGTTATAGAATGGCACGTCAAATCGTTTGGGATGATTTGAAGACCATGCTGTTGGATCGCAAGTGGGTCAAAAAGATCAATGAAAGCGAGTTAACTGTTATTCTTGTTAACGGCAGTCGCATTATGTTACGCAGTGCGGACAATCCAGACAGTATACGCGGTATTGGTGTGGATCATGTGGTTATAGATGAGGCTGCGGACATTCCCGACTTAGAGTCTACTTGGGGTGCTGTTATTCGTCCTACACTCAGTGACCGAGAAGGTAGTGCTTTCATTATTGGTTCACCCAAAGGACGCGACTTCTTTTATGACATGTACAATCATGCACAAAACGCTGAGAACTGGCGCTGTTGGCAGTTTACCACAGCGCAAGGTGGCAATGTCAGTGAAGCAGAACTTGCACAAGCACGCCAGGACCTAGACGAACGCACATATAAACAAGAGTATGAAGCAGAATTCCTATCAATCACAAACTTGATCTACTATGGTTTAAGTGATGAGAATGTTATGCGTAAAAGTGTCAGTGATGATCCTCGCATACAGTTGCACATCGGAATGGACTTCAATATTGATCCCGGCTGTGCTGTGATTGGTATTCAACAAGGTGATGGCTTTCATGTGTTTGATGAGATTGCCATGTATGGTACCAATACCAATGAAATGGTAGATGAGATATGGCGTCGCTATCCTAATAGAAGAATTGCTGTATATCCTGATGCCAGCGGTAGTCAAAGACGAACCAGTGCCAATGGTGTCACCGACCATATCATACTCAAGAACGCAGGATTTGATCTGCGTGTGGGAAGTGTGAACCCCGCAGTAAGTGATCGTATTGCCGCAGTGAACAGTATGTTGTGCAGTGGCAGTGGTGTGCGCCGTTTAACTATAGATCCTGCCTGTAAAAAACTCTTAGAGTGCTTGCGTAAGCATACATATAAAGAGGGAACACGACAGCCGGACAAAGGCCAGTATGATCACTTCAATGACGCATTGGGTTATGTGGTCAATCATCTTTATCCTATAAGAGTAGACTACGGTCACAGCAATCATTCACAGATACGTCGCAACACAGGAAGATTTTGATATGCAGATAGAACTAGTACTAACAGTATTTGAGCCCGCACCTGAGGGCAAGAAGCGTAAACCACAGGGTTATCTAAAACGCTTTAGAGGTGAAACTCTAGAACAAGCCAAAGACACCGCAAGTAGTTGGTTAGATGATAACACACCACCAGGCACACGAGTAATTGAACTAACCGCACACTATGTAGGAGAAGATGAACATGGCGACCCCTTACCTTTATAATCTAGAAGTAATCATACACTATGGCAATGGCATGAACATGGAAGTCAGCATTGAAGGTCCAGACTGTGACACTTGCTATAATAAGTTGTATGAATACTTGGACAGTTTAGACACAGACTATTATAGTGTTGTAGGGGAGGGGTGGGCAGATGAGTTCTAATCTAATTGTAATTGGTAAGTTTGCCTACGCTAAAGAATTGATGCCTAAAGGTATCGATAGTGTTACAAGGTTTTGGCCTTGTAAAGATGAAGCAGATGCAGAACTAATTGTAAAATATCACATGAGTCAAACAGGCGCACTAGGTGTGCAATGCGTAGTAACCACAGAGGAGGATTTCAATGCGAATACCAGAAGTACCATTAATGAATAAAGAAAGCAGTCACAAGGCTGGAACACTAAACACACTAACACTAAGCGGACTTAGTCTATTTTGGGCTATCCTACTAGGTTATGCCAGCCCATGGTGGTGGTTGTTGGCTGTGCCACTGTTACTAGGTGGATATGGCAGTGAAATCGAGCCACGCAAGAACACTCAATTGAGAATGTAATATGAGTAAAAAGAAATCGCCAGTACCTGAAAAGAATAGTGCTCAGTGGCGTAAGAATGAAAGTCTTATTGCACGAGATCCAGTGTTGAGAGAGGCTCGAGATATCAGCGAAGGTTTTAGACCCAGTGGTCACAGTGGCAGTAGAACACCTGTGCCCAGTCAAGCCTACAAAGATAATTGGGATGCCATATTTGGAAAGAAGGAGAGAGACCATGAAGAAGATTGATAAAGCAAGACAAAAGAGATTGCAAGAGAAGAGAACAAAGAGGAATGCCAGTCGCAAAGGCAAGACTTATAATCCCGATAAGTTTAAAATGCCTCAAGATCAGTCAAAAGATACACTGATTTTATAGGTATAGATAAATAACAATTAGCGTCTATTATGGGCGCTAATTGCGTTTGGCAGACGAATTAAGAACCGCGGAGGCTCATCAGTGAGCGAATATTTAAAATTTATTACCGGGTCACATGATTTATATCAACGCTATATTGATGACTGGCGCCTAGCCGTTCGTTCATATTGGGGTGGTGTAGAATATCGTGACGCGAAGTATTTGAAGCGTTATAGCATTGATGATGCAACACCCAGCGAAGTAATTCGCACCTATGACATGGACGATGACGGTCGTCTAACAGGCAAGTACAGCAGTATTGCAGTCAGTGACAGCCGTAGTGCAAATGAAATGGGCGAACAATACCTCAGCAGTTTCTATATGGAAAAACTGCAGAATGTTCCCTTATACCCATATACAAGACTGTATGTAAGTGAATACAACAGTATCTTATTCCGCAATCCTCCAGTGCGTGAGTTGCCAGAACTGCCAGATGTTGAAGCGTTTATTAATGACGTAGATGGCGAGGGCAACAGCATCAACGAATTCGTCAGCATGGTTGACATTTATACCACTGTGTATGGTGTGGTTTGGACCAGTTGCATCAAGCCCATCGGCAATGATTATGCTCGTTGGCGTATGTTCAGTCCTATTGATGTACCAAACTGGAAGTATTCTTATAATGCAGCCGGCGATTTAGAATTAGCAAAGATTGTGTTGCGTATTAGCAGTGACAGTCAAATGGACATCTATCAGTACATTACCAAAGATACCATTGACATTGTGTTTGTGCCCAAGGTTGAAGAACTAGAAGTAGATCTCCCTGAAGAAGCAATTTTCTTTGACGGTGAAGATGATGATCATGAATATGGTTACTATGTAATACAGGGTGTCAATGAATTAGGTTACATTCCTATTGAGCCTGTTTACCAAAGCAATAAGATTTATAATGGTATTGGTCACACACCAATCTTTGACATTGCACAGATTCAGCGCAGCATCTACGGTGACAGCGCAGAAATTTACAGTTCAATCTCATACGGTGCTCACCCAGTAAACATTGTAGACGAGGACACAGCAAAGATTAATGATGGTGCGTTAGGTGCAGAGCCCGGTACCATTGTGCGTGTACCTGCTGGTATCAATGGTGCTCCAAACTATGTGTTTGAATTCCGTGCACCACCCTTAGACAGTATCAAAGAATTACGCGAGTTGATTGATCAAAAGATTGACAAGATGAATCAGGTCGCAATGATCCGCACAGAGGATCTTATCCGTGCTAGCCGCAGTGGCGCACAGATTGAACAGTATGACAGCAAACTAGAAGCATTCATTCGCAAGAAAGCCACATGCTTAGAGAACTGGGAAATTAAGATGTGGAACATTTGGTTTGATTGGTTGAACAAGCCAATTCCCAGTGACTTAACCATCAGTTACAATAGATTGTACAGCAGCAAGGGTCTAAGTGCAGAAATTGCAGAAGTCAAAGACCTAATGGCTCTACTAGTAGAATATGAAACACAGTTTGCTAAACCAGAAGTAGAAGAATTAGAAACAGTAGAGATGGAGTCAGGCGCCGCATGTCCAGTAGCAACACAAGACGTAAGTGTAAATCTTAAGAATCGTCAAAGTGCTATTGATGGCGCAGCATATGGTCCTCTAAATCCTGCACAGCCCAATGAAGAGTTTTGGCAACGCCTAGCAGACAAGTGGAGCGTTAGTGTTGAACAAGCCAAAGCATCACGCTGTGGTAACTGTGCTGCATTTATTCAAACCAGTAAGATGTTAAGTTGCATCGAAAGTGGCCTTGCTGCCGGTGGTGTCACTGGTGGTGAATGGGACACAGTTGCAGCCGGTGACCTAGGTTACTGTGAAGCATTTGACTTTAAGTGTGCCAGCAGCAGAACCTGTGACGCATGGGTCACAGGTGGACCAATCACAGACGCCAATGCACCTGCAATGGAGTCAGAAGAATATGAATCAGAAGAATCGGAATCCAATGGCATGGAGTCAGAAGAGTCTGATCACGAATTCCTAGAAGAAATGAAAGAAAAGATCAAAACTCGCATGAAGCAGTTGATTGATTCAAGTTTCTCGGAGAACAGTTTATAACAATACGCCCACTCAGCGATAATAAGGAGAGAGAAAATGGAAGTAGATTCCACAGTTACGGAAGTGCAAACCGATAAAATTGCATCAGTTACAGATTCTGAGGTTGCAAAAGCAAACACTAAATCTGAATCAACAACAGACGCACCCAAGATTGAACAGCGTGATGGCAAGTTCTATTTGAATGGTCAGAGAATTTATACTCGTGATGATACAAATAAAATTGCTGCTAACGCCAAGAACGAAGCAATGAATAGTTTTCTCAGAGAACTAGAAGTTGATAGTTTGGACAATGTTAAGGATGTGATCAAGACACTAAAGACTGCACCCCTCACAGAGGATGGTAGTCATACATTAGATGTCAAAGCACTCAAGCAAGCGGTTGCCAAACGCGAAGCCACAGTAGACGAACTGCAAAAAACAGTAAGTCAACTAAAAACAGAGTTGCTGCTAAAAGATCACATGAGCAATCTACATGGTGCTATGCCTGGAAGTTGGACCCAAGAACAAAAAGCAGCAGTTGTGGACCTAATGAAGGCACGCAATATGTTTGCAATCGAGGGCAACAGTTTCCAATTACGCAACGGTGATGAATTCTTCACTGTTGATGGTGAGAGACCAGACTATGCTACCGCTGTGGAAACAGTTGGTCGTACACTGGGCTTAAACTTTGGTAAGAAGGGCGTAAATGTTGTTAACGCTGAATCTGGTATTGATCTAGGCGAAAGCCCAAATACTGTGAAAGCAGTAGATGATTCAAGACTAGGCAGTGATACAGAATATAGAAATGCTTATATGCAGATTAGGCAATACCAGCCAAGTCTAAGTAGAAGCGACATTACACATAATATGGTAATGAAACAAATCGACAAGACAAGAAAAGCCCGCGGAATTGCCTCCGCAAAATAATTAACCGAACAGGAGAAACAAAATGGCTTTAGATACAACCAGAACAACTGTTCAGCAACTGTACACTGATATCGTAACTGATCTCATGCCGTACTTTTCTGACCAGGTACTACTACCCAACGCACCATTCATCCTAAATCGTTTCAGCATTGCTGGCGAATCAGGTAACTTGGTCCGCGTACCACTATTGAATCCTTTCACACAAGCCGCAGTGGTTGGTGAAGGTAACTCAATTGCAAGTGCTGCTAACACCAATGTGCAGCCAACAAACGTCAACATCACAATGACCAAAAAGGGCGTTGGTGGTGACGTAACAGAAGAATCACTAGAAGATGGTGGTTTAGTGCTAGTTCGCAATGCACTATTAACACAACTTTCAACAGGTCTTGCTCAGGCAACAGACATTGAAGGTTTCGTTACACTAATGGCTGCTTCAGGCAACGCCGCAGTGCAGAACGATGGTAACATTTCAGTTACAGGTGCAGGTTCAGAAGTTAACTTCGTAATCAGCCCAATGGCACTAGGCTATGCTGAAAAGCGTGCTCCAACTGTTAAGATGTGGTTTGACCCAGACCAGGACACACACCAGTTCCGTGCAACAGTTCGTAACGGTTTCAACAACATTTACCCAACTTTCGTACGCAAACTAAGTGGTTCAGGTACAATTGGTTCAAGCGCACTAACACTAGCAAACTTTGCTAAGTCAGTAAGCAACCTCCGCAAGGTAAACGCACCAGTTGGCCAGGATGGTCTATATGTTGCATTCGTTGGCCCAGCCACTGAATACGCAATTGCTAGCCAGTTGAACAGCGTTACACAGGCTGCCGTTGGTAACCTAAGCGATATCGGTAACAGCTCATTGCTAACAGGCCTAATCGGTCAGGCAGCAGGTATGAGTTGGTATCGTAGCAACAACCTACCAGAAGCAGACAACGCTTAATAATATCTAAAGCATAGGGGAAGGCAATGGCATTTATAGTAATTTCAGGCAATGTTGTAAGTTTTGCAGAATACACAGATGTGTTGCAAAAAGACCAGCGCCTCCTCGAAGAAAATGAGATCCGTGTTCCCGCTGAAAGCGGGTTCACTACAGTCCCAGATTTTATTGAGGATATGCTTAAGAAAAGCACACAGCGTATATTGTTGAAGTTGAAAGCAAGTACTTGGTGGCAGGGTTACAACGCTTATGTTGGTAACCCTATCACTGATCTTAATGTACTACCTAATGTTAATCCAAATCTTATTGATCCGGCTAACGCATTAGGTCGCAGACAGCAATTCACTGATTTGTGTGTTTATTATTGTTTCAAAGAATACCTATTGCCGCTAATTGCACAGTTTGGTGATACAAGTGCTGATTTAACTAAGATCGATTATTACGGTCGAAAGTTTGAAGACTTGTACAATGAATTAGTTGCAATTGCGGACTGGTATGATTTTAACAATGATGGCACAGTAGAAAACAATGAAAAGGCAGTGAGTTATTACATGAATCGTAGAACTCGCAGCAAGAAGAATGTTGTAAGGATTAGATAATGGGAATTCGCACAGATTTATTAACCGCATTAGGTAATAGACTTGCTAGTTATAGTAATTTCTATACTAGCAGCGAATTTCCACATAGTCCTGATGGCACTCCTCTGTACATTAAGAACATGAAAACTTTCTATGCAGATCAGGCACAACCTGCATTTGTAGAGATATTTTCAACATTGGACAATGCTGTATTAGACAAAACTGAAACAGTAATCAATGTTTACATGGCGCACGATGCAAAGACTGCTCCTGCAAATGTTGATCTTGCTATAAACGCTGCAATGTTGGCTAAAAATAACATTTCAGCGGTAGTAAGTACTGTAGATGTAACTTCCCAAATTGATAATGATATTATAACATATACCTTAGAGTATAATTTTACAACTGTTTAACAAAGGAGATATCAAATGGCAGTAATTAACACAAGTGCAGGCAGTAAGGCAGTATTATGCCTTGGTGCAAGTGCAGCCAATGCCAATGTGCTGGCAGCGCCAACACTGGGCCTAACTGTACCTTACATGCAAGATATCACCATTAACAACTCAACTGGTGTATTCCGTTGGAAAACTCTAGATAGCACAGCAGAAAGCGCAGCAACAACTCCAGCAACAAACCAAGTAACTCTTAACGTCGTAGTTGACGATAAGGCTTTCTTTGGTAATGCAAGTTTAACTGACGCCGTTGCTAATACTGGTATCTATGGTTGCAGCAAGAATAAGACTCGTGTCTATTTCGAAATTGCATTCAATGGCGCAACATCAGGACAGAATTACCTAAGTGGTTCAGGATTCATCAGCGGGCTAGCCCCAGCCGTTAATCCGGATGCTCCATTGTGGGTGACACCTGTTACAATTGAAGTTGATGGTGACTTCGGTAGCGATGTAACGCTAGGCGCATAACGCAAGCAAAAAATACAATGAGGGGGGAGACCCCCTCATTGTTTATGTGGAGATGAAAATGGATAAGCAAATCATTGAACGCTACATTGATTGGAAGCGTAAAGCAAAACCAGATCATCGTTTTGCTGTAGGTCAATTAACTTACAGTCAAGCCGAAATGGATGCTCTAATCAGCGGCAAAGTTCAAAAACAAATAAATACTAAAGTTATAAAGGAAGAAACATATGCAGATGTGGGAGAATCTAACTCAAGCGGACATAGTGAAGACGCTGGAGCAGGAACTAGCGAAAGCGCAGAATGAATTAAAATGCGCTAGAGCAGATATTGATAAAAGCAGTAGTAGAATAGCATTTTTGCTTACTGCAATACATTATTTAAAGAAGGATATGAAGATATGAATTTAAAGAATCTAGCAAGTAAACCTCAGTTAATTAAAATCACCCTCGACGATGCCGAGACTATTGAGAAGTACGGCGAAGCCGTAGAGTTTTGGGTGTACGACAAGCAACCAATTGAAAAGTTTGTAAAGTTTGCTGGCGCAGGCGAGCAGGACTACGGCTTGATCATTGAATTTTGCAGCGACTTAATCTTAGACAGCGAAGGTAATAAGATCATGACAGATGGTCAAGTGTTACCTGCTCAATTATTGATGAAGTGCGTTAACAAAGTAGTTGAACAACTGGGAAAGTAACAAGTAGTTCGCTCAACGAAGGGAGCGCAGAACTACACACTTGTTTGATGTTAGATGCATTGGGCGAACGGTATGGTATGCTCCCTTCACAGGTACTAGCAAATGCTAATACCTTAGATATTTGGGTGTTTGATGTTGCAATTTCTTATCGCGAGGCACAGGATGCTAAAGCACAAGGAAAAGCACCAAAGGCAGACCAAGAACAGTTGAAACGATTAATGGAGAATGTCCGTGGCGGCAAATATAAAGATTAATGATAAAGAATTCAGAGGTCTTCTAAAAGATATTATGAAGGTTGCCGGCAAGGATTGGATTCAAGCGGGAGATCACTTCCGCAAGATAACACCCATTGATACTGGTAATGCTAGACGCAGTACCACTACACGAGGTAGAACCATTAACGCAAACTATGGTTATGCAAGTAAACTGGACGAAGGATTTAGCCGCCAAGCACCAAATGGTATGAGTGATCCAACAATCACATACTATGAAAATATCTTAGAAAGAGATTTGGGTAAACTATAATGGCAAAAGAAATTAAAGTCCTACTAACACTTGATACCAGAGGCTTTGAGACTGGCATTAATCGTGCTGGTCGTGCTGTTGATAATTTAAAAAGTAAAGCAGATGGTGCTGGAGGTGCATTTGGTGGTTTAACCAATGCCGTTAATGCATTCATTGGTAGTCAGGTTATTGGTTATATTGCTAATACTGCGGACAGTTATACTAATCTACAAAACAAAGTCAATGCTTTTGCTGATACACAGCAACAAGCAACTGAAAGAATGGCTGAAATCAGTCGTATTGCAGAAGCAACACGCAGTGGTTTAACAGAAACAGGTCAGTTGTACACAAGATTAAGCATTGCCAGTGATAGATTAGGTCTAAGTCAACAGCAAGTAGGACAAATTACAGAAACTTTTGCTAAAGCAACTAAGATTGGTGGTGCTACTACACAAGAAGCAGCCGCTGCTATGCTACAGTTCATCCAAGCAATGGCTGCTGGTAAACTTAATGGTGACGAATTCCGTTCATTGATGGAAAACAGCCCAGTGTTTATGGGCAAGTTGCGTGAAGAAGTTGCCAAAGCAACCGGTAACGCAAATGTAGACCTTAAGAAACTAGCCAGTGAAGGTAGAATTACTGCTGAAACGCTGGCTTGGGTCGCACAGAAGATGGGCAAAGACATTGATGAAAAGTTTGGTAAAACAATACCAACCATCAGTGAACGAATGGTCCAGTTACAGAATAAGATGATTGAGATATTTGGTTCTATTGAACAGAACACAGGTATCTTTAGTGTAATCAGTGGATTGATTGGTTTCTTAACACGCAACTTAGAATTGTTAGCAGTTGGTTTAGCAGTTGCATTTGGTCCAGCAGCACTTGCTATGATTGTTAAGTTCTTTAAAACCATGCAAGGCCTAATGATGCGTAACCCATTCACTGCTATTGCACTTGCAATTACATTGATTATCGCAGCATTGGTAGATTTCTGGAATGAAAGTGTCAAGTTCCGCAATGCTATGCGAGCCGCGGCTAACGCAGGTATTGAAGCAGTTAATACATTAGTTATGGGATGGCAGGCATTTAAAGACTTTCTGTCTATACTACTACCATCGATAGCAGAAGCAATCGGTGCTGCATTAAATCCATTTGATACTCGTAGTTTTAGCGATATTCTCAAGCGAGGATATGCAGAAGCAATGAATGAAGCCAAACATACTTTTGGCAGAGAAGGTCCTATCAAATTTAGATTTGCAATGGAAAGTGAAAGAAAGAGAAGTACCAAACAAGGTGCTGAAGGTGATATTCCGCTTGGGCCAGGTGAAAAAGATAAAGATGCTGAGCGTGCTGAAAAGCGTGCAGAAAATGCTCGTAAGAAAGCAGAAGAATATGTACAGGCAATTCGCGATCAAATTAAAGCACTCAATGAAAAAACAGCCAGTGAACTTAAAAACATTGGTGTTGGTGAACTTACTAAGAAATTAGAAGAAGCACGCTTAAAGAATCAAGAAGACTTAGATGAAACTCTAAGAAAGATTAACAGCATTGAAAATCTAAGTGCTGCTGATAGAGCAAAAGCACTTGCTGATGCTGAAGCATTGTATAAGACATTAGGCGAAACAGCACTGGAATCACTTAAGAAGATTGATGCTGCACAAAAAGAATTTGCACAAAATCAAGAATTACAGATGATTGGTGCTAATGCAGATCTTGCTCGCAAGCAGTTTGAGCAAATGATGCAACTTGACAGTGAATTCAATGCTGCTAAGAAAGAACGCTTACAAGAACGCTTCAACATTGAAAATGACTACTTCATGGAAGAACAAAGATTGCGTAGTCAATACAAAGATCAAAGCGACAAAGAATTACAAGAAGATCTTGCAAGATTAGCACAGCGCAGAGATGCAGTACTAAAATCATTTGACGAACTAACACCAGAAAAACTAAAGTTTGCTGATACACAGCGTAGTTTTGCGTATGGTTGGGAACAGGCATATCAAAATTATCTACAAAGTACTAGTAACATGGCTGAATATGCTGCTACACAATTTAGTAACTTAACCGGTGGCTTAGAAGATGCGTTTACAAACTTTGTAATGACAGGCAAACTAAGTTTCAAGAGCCTAATCAACAGTATGCTTGCTGATGTTGCAAGACTCGCAGCACAAAATATTGTTAGAGGTATCTTTGGTGCTATCTTTGGTGGTGCAGGTGGTAATCCATTCTCAGCACTATTTGGTGGTGGCAGAGCAGGTGGTGGCCCAGTAAGTGCAGGTAAAACTTACCTGGTTGGCGAGCGTGGACCCGAGATGGTTCGTTTTGGTCGTGCTGGCACAGTAATACCAAATACAAGACTAATGGAAGCAGCCGAAGGCGGCGGAACAACAAATGTTGTTTATAACATTAGTGCAGTGGATGCGCCTTCATTCAAAGCATTGGTATCACAAGATCCACAATTCATTTATAGTGTAACACAGGTAGGCGGTAGAAGAGCAGGTGTAAGATAATGAGCATACAAACAATCGTAAACAACGCAAGCAGTATAACAATTGACCGTCACAAAACCAGTGGTCAAACAATTAGTCGCAGCGGTATAGTACGCACAGCAGAACTTGCTAGCAATATACCATGGCTATTCACTGTTGAAATGCACAATGGATTAGCATATTCAACTAACCGTGCTGTAACAGAAGAAATTGACAGATTAGATAGAACCATTGAAGAAGAAATTAACATTGGTTTAACTAACACAGGTCTTAATTACATCACACGCTATCAAGGTGATGCAAGTGGCATTGCTAGTGTAACAGTAAGCAGTGTTAGTGGCAGCAACATTGTGTTGAATTGCAGTAGTGCAGGCAGCGGCACATATTTGTTCCGCAAAGGTGATTATATTCAGCCTGCCAGCGGTTATCGCTATCCGTATACTGTTACAGCAGATGTAGCATTTAGCACTAGCACTAGTGTAACAATTCCTGTTAACAGACCAGTGATTACACAAAGCGGTTATACCTTTAGCGGTAAAAGCATTAAGGTAGGCAGTAATGTTACTTGGCGTGTGAAGATGCTGAAGAAACCAACATACACTATTGTACCCTATGATAGAATTCAATGGGACAGTAACTTTCAACTTATAGAGATTATAACGGATTAACGATGGCAACACCAATTAGTGCAGTAGACGGTAAGAATAATATTAGCCATGCGCTGTTCATGGATATTACTCTTGGCGGCACTACTTACTATGTTAGTAGTGCATATAAACCAATGACCATAGATGGTAACAATTATAATCAATTAGGTTATTTCTTACAAGCAGGTAGTGTACAAGATGACCTTAAGAGCAACAACAGTGACATGCAAATTAGTCTTAGTGGTGTACCCAATACACTGGTAAGCATTGTGTTAGGCACACCTATCAAAGGTGGTAATGTTGTAATTAAGCGCGGTTTCTTTGATACCACCACAGATGAAATAATCAGTGGACAAGTGTACACACGCTACAAAGGTATTATTACAAACTTTAACATTGAAGAAGTCAATGATCCGTTTACCGGTGATAGAACACATACTGTGGTAATCAGTTGTGCAAGTCTTAACCAATTGTTAGAAAATCAAATCAAAGGCCAAAGAACTAACGGCAGTGACCGTAAGAAATTTTATTCTGGTGATATAAGTTTTGATCGTGTCAAAGACCTGCAAGGTATTAGTTTTGACTTTGGTAAGAAATACACAGGTGGTAATGGCTATGGTGGTACTAGCACTGGTGGCTTCTATGGAGGCGGCGGCGGAGGCCGCGGCGGCTTTGAGGACTTTAATATTAACTTAAACTAGGTGTAAGATGAAAATAAGATTTGCAGGTATAAAAGATTTTGATAGGATTATGGCATTGATGATTAACTTCGCCAATGCTGCACCCGTAGAAGATTATCACAATCCTCGTTACAATTACAGAGGTGTGCAAAACTTCTTAACAGGTGTACTAAAACATGGTACTATTATTGTTGGTGAGATTGATGGTGAAATACAAGGAATGATTATAGCAGCAATTGATTGTAATCCTTGGTTACCACATATCAAAACACTAAAAGAATTAGCATGGTGGGTGGAACCAGAACATAGAAATACTAGTTTAGGTTATAGATTGTTAAAAGAATATATTAGAGTAGGCAAGTTAGGACAAAGTGTAGGTGCAATAAGTAATTTTACAATTACAACACTAATGGACAGTCCAGTTAGAGACTTAGAGCGTTTTGGTTGGCGTCCAATAGAAAAAAATTATGTTTATGAGGGTGAGTAAATGGCAGTCTTTTCAGCGATAGGTGCAGCAATTGCTGGTGCAATTGGTTTAACAGGCACATTTGGTGTAGGTCTTTTTGCTGGACTAAGTGTCGCCGGTACAATTGTTGCTGGTGTAGTTGCTGCTGGTCTTGCTTATGGTACTGCTAAGATACTTGGTGTAGGTAAAGTACCTAAACCAGAAGATCCAGGTGCTAAGGTACAGTTACCACCAGGCACAGATAATAAAGTTGGCAAACTATATGGTCGCAACTTTATGAGTGGCATCATCATAGACGCAGAAATTAAAAATCAAAATAAAACAATGACTTACGCATTGGTGCTCAGTGAATATTCACCAGGCGAAACATGGACTGTGAATAAAATTTATCGCGGTGACAATGAATTAGTATTTGGTTATACTGGCAGTCAAAACCATATTGTAAGCAGCCTTATTGACAGCAACAGTACTGCAACAACCAGCGTAGGCATTCAAAAGAATTTCAATAATGGTAAGATTCGCTGCCGTGTGTATGCTGGTGGTAGCGGATTTGCTAATCAAATTTTCCCAACTACAAACAAAGTAAATGCCTATGGTAGTGGCACAGGACAATTCCTAAACTGGACCAGTGCAAACACAATGAATGGCTTGGTGTTTGCTATCTTTGAAATCGATTATGATCCAGAAAACAATCTTGTAAACTTAGATACAATTACTTTTGATATTCGTAATAGTGTAAGCAATCCAGCGAATGTCTTAATAGATTATCTAAACAATGATCGTTATGGTGTAGGTCTAAGTAACTCATTTATTGACACAGATAGTATCAATGCTTGGTTTACTTACTCAAATACCAGTGTAAATTATTATGATAGTGCAAATGTATTGCAGAGTCATCCACGCTACAGTATTGATGGTATTGTTAGTACCTATAACAATTGCAAAGACAATATTGATAAAATTTGTCGCAACAGTGGTGCATACTTTACCTATAACAATAAATCAGGTAAGTTTGGTGTTGTAGTTAATCGCGCAGCAACAGTGGGTGAAAAAGCCAACGCATATGTGTTCAATGATGACAACATCATTAGTAAAATCACACTAACCAATACTGACTTGTTTAACTTGTACAATCAAATGGAAGTAGAGTTTCCCAGTGTTGTACAAAAGGATCAAACTGATACTGTATTCTTAGAAACACCTGCAGGTGAAAGAAATGCTAATGAACCTGACAACAAATTAAATGTACGATTAGACATGGTTAATGATCGTGCTCGTGCAATCAATCTTGCAAATGTTGATTTGCGTCAAAGCCGTTTCAGCACCGTATTACAGTTTAGAGCAGATTATCAAGCACTACAAGTAGACGTTGGTGATGTTGTAAAAGTTACAAATAGCATCTATGGCTTTACAGACAAACTGTTCCGCGTAATGCGTACCACTGAAGTAGAAGAACAAGATGGTATGCTCAGTGTGGATCTATTGCTATTAGAATATGATGATAATGTTTATACTGAAACTGTAGAAAATAGCAGTGCTTTACCAGATCCAAGTGGTATTCCAAACTGGTGGGCATGGAACGCAAATGCCAACATCAGTTTAGGCAATATTACCATAGCCAGCAATGTTGTGTATGGTAGCAATGCAAATATCTACGATCCAAATACTGGTAATGTGGTTGCTAACATCAATATTGATACTGCATTGGTTAACGGTAACATTAACTTTGGTAACACAACACCTTGGGTTAATATTCCAATTACTGTACCATCAAATACAACATTTGATACCGCAGTAGTTGAAGTTATCAATAACAGTACCAGCAATGCTGATAATACAAACGGTACAACAACAACAATTGTTACACCACCAGGTGGATTCCCATACTTTAACCCAGGCGGCACATTTAACTTTGTGCGTGACCTGCGTGAATTTACAAACCTAAACGGTGGTGATGATTTCTTCTTCCAGGTTCACTTAGAGGATAGTATGAGCGGTACACGCAGTAATGTTATTACTACACCACCAATTCATATTAATGTTGAAAATATTATTGATAACAAACAAATTGCAACCTTTGCTGCTGGTGGTCAATTTACAGAAACTATAGGTGATGCAAGTGTTGCTAATAGCACAGTATATTCAAATATTGCTACACAATATTATGATTTAACAGGTGTTGACACAGGCATTTATAGTATTGATAGTAGTAGTGTTACAGGCGGTATTGGAACAAGTAATTATGACATTGGTTTTAGAACTAATGTGCGTGTAACATTTGCTAATGCAACCAACACTACTAATATTACATTTGGAGGCGGCGGAGTAGAATTTGTTAATATTCCTAATGATACTCCACCACCAATCTTATTTGATAACAATGAAGTTATTCTAGTTGCTACAATACTAAATCCAACATTCCCAAGCATTGCAACAGATATGTTACCTGTAAGTGCAAATATTTGGAGTCAAGGTTATAGCACATTGGATAGTAATGTTAGTGTGCCTAGAATATTTGGTGATATCAAACACAATTTGATTAAAATTACCAGCGCCGAAAGATAATGAGGTATGCAGATGTTTAAAACAATATATGATAAAAACACAGGCAAAATAATTATTTGCCAAAAATTTAATGATGTAACACTACAGGCTAAATTAGCAGAAAATGCTGATTGGGATTACATAGATGCCTATACCAAAGGTGTAAAGAATATTGAAGTAGATCCTGCCACAAAAAAATTACGCCGTGTTGCACCTCCTGCTGAAACAGCAGAAGATATTGAAAAATATGTTCGTGCCACACGCTTAAGATTATTACAAGCAAGTGATTGGACACAAACTGTGGATAGTCCACTTAGTGAAGCAAAGAAACAAGAATGGGCAGTATATAGACAAGCATTGCGAGATATGCCAGACACAGTTACTGGTGTAAATAGTTCTAGTGAAGTTGTTTGGCCCACACAGCCTTGAGGAGATGCAGATGTATAGAATGTTAGTATTTTTCAAATTTGGTAGAATGACCAATGAAGTAGAATATATTCGTGCTACACAGGAAGAATGTCAATCAGAAATTGATGCTGTACTTGATGTTAATCCAGCATTAGAATATGAAATTGTAGAACAAGGCGCAGTATAATGTTTAATAACATTGGTTTCTTTGCTAAAAGACGAGGTAATGGTGGTCCAGGTGGAACTTCTCCCTCACCTGTAAGAACTGTTACAGTAACGCCTGTTGTTAACAGTGCCAATGTTGTAACATTTAACATTACAAGTAATATGATAGGTGGCGAACCTATTTTAAAATATGATTTTACAGGATTAAGCGGAAATATATTCTTAGATCCAATTCAAGGTAATGTTCAATTGGATGCTAATGGCAGTGCTACCATAACAAGAAATCTAAATACCAGTTTAGCATCGATACCAAATCAAACTTTCAGTATGAACATCTACAGCCAAGCAAATGTGTTGTTTGGTAACAGCAGTAATGTTGAAATAAGAAATGTATCCTC
>JACCDX010973785.1_pt1 | contig 17325 bp, 25 predicted proteins | sample 7449681 | NCBI WGS metagenome assembly JACCDX01 (sample SAMN15323450, study PRJNA562643) | freshwater metagenome | isolation source: river surface water | place: USA:Blue River Watershed | collected 2017-08-18
ACGTAAATATCAACTGTAATAGTTATTCCTATGTTTTGTGTTGTTCCTGCTGCTGGAACAACACAAAATGTTGGTATTACAATAACTGTTGATATATATGTATCTGCTCCTACACCTACCCCAACTCCAACACCTACACCTACCCCAACACCTACACCTACCCCAACACCTACACCTACCCCAACACCTACCCCAACATTGCCTCCATGCCCAGGAACTGTAACAAATCCAACATCTGCATCATGTTCTGACTTAGGATTGACAACACTTGGAAATCATACTCAGTACAGCGGTGTACCAACAGGTTGGTCATGCTGTGGAGATCCAGTTTCAACATCTCCATTCTTCCCTCCATCATTCCCATCATTCCCATTCTTCCCTCCTTCATTCCCATCATTCCCATTCTTCCCTCCTACCTTTAACCCAACGCCAACTCCTACACCTACCCCAACCCCAACTCCAACACCAGTAACTCCACCATGGTTCCCATTCGAAGCAACTAGACGATAACCCTTTAGATGTGATAGAATAGATGAAAGGGGTATTTAGTGAGCGATAACGTAAAGCCATGGGATTTATTAAAAAAAGACACTTCTTATGTATCAGAAGATATTGCTAATAGTAGATATATTATATGTAAATCTTGTCCAGAACTAATTAAACTAAGTAAGCAATGTAAAAAATGTGGTTGTTTTATGGCAATTAAGACTAAATTAGAAAAAGCAACATGTCCAATTGGAAAGTGGTAATATAAAATGAAAGAGTCAATAATTGTAAATAGCATTTTGCCACCAAAAGAATTAAAAGAATTTCAGCAGTATGCTATGAGTATGTGGGCTACCAATCCAAATTATGACCACTCTTTTGGAAGGCATCAGTGGGCAAATACTCCAGAGTTAAAAAGATTTCATAATATGCTAACCGACATGGCTAGAGAATATTTTGATAAACCCGAGATACTGCCATCCTGGTGTCTTTTATCAATTTACGAGGGCAAAGAAGCAAAACTGTGGAAACATAAAGACGATAATGCCTGTACATATCATATTAATTTTTGTGTATTTCAAAAAACTCCATGGGAACTTTATGTAGAGGGAACTCCATATCTTTTAGAAGAGAATGATGCACTTTTTACATATGGAAATGACTTAGAGCATTGGAGAGAAGACTTTCCAGATCCAGATAATAATTTAGTTTGCAATGCCTTTTTCTTTTATTGTGAACCAGACCACTGGTACTTTACAGAAGGACCAAATTATTTATATACAAATATAAGAGCGAATAAAGAAGAAAATAATATGTAGATGGGCACTATTTACTATAAACTTTACAATCCATCTGGATTATTTAATCAGGTTATAAGTTTAGAAATTGGAATAGGGTTGTCTGAAGTTTTAAATAAAAATCTATTACTTTATAATATTAATAATCCTAATAATAGAGAATATAATAATAAAATAGTTCCTATATATACTGCTAACTATAAATATAATAAAAGAGGAAATTTTATAGATCAAGATGTTTTTCCTAGTATAGTAGATTTAATAGATTGGAAAAATAAAGATGAGTGCACCTTTATTAATAATGATGTTGATCACTTTATAGATGAGGATGCATGCATAATAGACTTAATGGAATACTATTATTCTGATTCTAACAGTATTTCTTCAGAAGAAGCATTATTTTCAGAGAATAGAAAAAAAATTCCATTAGTAAATAATATACATCTACAAAAGACTTTGGGTTATTACAGTAGATTTTTTTATAATAGAAATAAATTAATTGATTCTACACTTAAATCTGTAAAGTTTAAAAAAGAATATTATGATGTTGCATATAATGTTGCAAAATCTTTAGGTAGTTTTAATGGGGCACATCTAAGACTTACAGATCATATTAGATATACAAACATGACATTACAAAATTTTGATGAAGGCTTAGAACAAATAAAAGATAAAACAATAGTGTTGTGTACAGACGAGTCTGGCAATGATATTGTAAAAAACTCAAGTCATAACTTTATATTATTAGATGAATATATTATAAAAAATTTTTATGAAGAATTTAGACAGTTAAAATTTAAAGAGGAAGTGTCTTTTGGAATACTAAATAATCTTGTTATGCATTATAGTCATGATTTTATAGGCACACCTGGCAGTACATTTTCAGGATATATACAAAGATCAATTAATCAAAAAAAAGATTATCAGTGGAAACTATTTAAAGAAAATAACCATTTCATTTCTGGACCATATTCTTGGAATGGTTATAGTAAAGACACAATAACTAAGCAATGGTGGAGAGAATGGAAAGAGTCCAAACTATTATTATAGTTATATGATATACTTTAGAGTAAACAAAAATGAATGGGGAAATAATGGATAAGGCAGAACTTGTTGTGACAGCACTACAGCAAAGAATTGGTGAATTGGTTTCTAACTATGAGACACAGATTGCAATTCTTCGTGCTGAAATAACACAACTAATGCAAGCAACAGAGGAATAACTTGGTGTTAATCAGTGATAAAATGTAAACGCTGTACTGGCAGGGTATTTATTGATAGACAATATACTAGTATAGACCACATAGAAACCTTTTGTGTCATGTGTGGACATAGAGAATTTTATCATCCTCCAACACAGAGTCAGGAAGGCAGATGGCTACTACTAAAGGAAAAATCGAGAGCCAAGAGTACAATAACGAGCCTGTAATAAAAGGCAAAATTAAAGTATGGTTTGTTAATGGAGACCTAGTTAGAGTACATCATAGATCACGCTCTACTGGAATGATTACATTTTATAATATAACTAAAGATAGATTAGAGACATGCCTATTATCTGATTTTAAAAAGAACAGAGAAAAGGCTTATACTGTAGCAGAAACTGCTATTCTTGTCAATAGGCATAGGAAGTATATTCCAACACTAATTAAACAAGGTAAGATACCTGCTCCTATTGGCTCTAAGGTGAATGGAGAGCGAGGATGGCAAATTAGATCTTATTATTCAGAATCACAAGTCAAAGAGATTCGTGCTATACTTGCAAGTATCCATATAGGACAACCAAGAAAAGACAAATTAATAACAAACAATATGACTCCTACAAGCCAAGAGTTGACACGGCGAATGGGAGAGGGTATACTTACATATACAAAGACAGAAGACGGACGGTACATACCAGTCTGGTCTGAAAGCATTTAAAAGAAATAGGTGGGGAATGGAAAACGATTCAACTAAGGTAAATGTTACACTTGGCTATACACTAAATCTAGGGAACTTTCAATCATTGAGACTTGACCTTGGCGTAGTTGACAGCAAGCGTGATGGTGAAACAACTGATCAGGCATTTGAGCGTGTCTACAAGTTTGTTGAGGACAAGTTAGCAGCAAAAATTAATGAGGCCAAGTCAGAACTTGACGAATAATGGCTGAGCGCAAAGACCGAATGGCTTTGCTCAGTAGGTTTAATAAATTATATCTGCAAAGATATGAGCAAAAGTCAAACATGAATCTTAATGTTGAGCAGTGGTCTGCAGATGCATTGATTGAATCTTACGGAATTTCACAATGCTATGATGTGTTGGACTATTATTTTTCAATTGCTCAAGAACCCACATGGAATTATTTTGCATATAATACAGAAAAAATTATTAATGGTAAACTTGAAGTAGAGCAAGATTACAAAGAACGTAAAGAGCGCAGGGCATTGGCAAGGGAGTGGCTAAGTGAATAATACAGAAGCAAAGGTAATGTCTGCAGTATTGGAAGATAAGCAGATACATGTATTACTACAGGCTAATATTGAGACACTGTTGCGTACTCATAATGATATCTGGAACTTCATTCGTCTATACTCAGAAAATAATCAATGCCTTCCTCCAGCAGACTTGGTAAGAGAAAAATTTAGAGACTTTGAGCCAATTCCTGGAGTTGGATCTACTAAGCATCATCTTGAAGAGTTACAAACTGAATATCTCAATGATAGCCTAAAAGATATTCTTCGTAATGCAGCAGGTGAAGTCCAAGGCGGTAATGGTGTTGCAGCACTTGAACAATTAATTACAAAAACATCTGAACTTAAAAAGAATACTGCTGCAATTCGTGATATTGATGCAACAGACCTAGAAGATGCTATTGCATATTTTGAACAAGTTAAAAAGCAAAACGAGTTAGGCGCAGTAGGTATAAAAACTGGCTTACCAGGTTTTGACAACTACTTGCCAGCAGGAATTATGCCAGGCCAATTAGGGGTCTTTCTAGCCTATCCAGGTATAGGAAAGTCATGGATGGCCCTATACTTTGCTGTACAGGCCTGGAAACAGGGTAAATCGCCTATGATTATCTCTCTTGAAATGTCTGAGACAGAAGTTCGTAATCGTGTGTTTGCCATTATGGGAGAAGGCCTTTGGTCTCATCGTAAACTAAGTAGTGGTGATGTAGAACTTGATATGCTTCGTAAATGGCATGCTAATAAGGTTGAGGGTCGCCCAGAGTTTCATATCATCTCAAATGACTCTGGTGGTGAGGTTACACCTTCTGTAATTCGTGGAAAGATTGATCAATATAAACCAGACTTTGTTGTGGTAGATTATCTACAGTTAATGAGTCCAAATCAGAGGGCAGACAATGAAACGGTAAAGATGAAAAACCTTTCTCGTGAACTCAAACTAATGTCTATTAGTGAAGAAGTTCCTATTATTGCCATCTCTTCTGCTACCCCAGATGATGTAAAGGATTTGAGCACACCCCCTACACTTGGACAAACTGCATGGTCAAGACAGATTTCCTATGATGCTGACTGGTTGTTAGCACTTGGTCGTGGAACTAATAGCGATATTATTGAATGTGTATTTAGAAAAAACCGTAATGGTTTTATGGGTGACTTTTTGGTGCAGGTAGACTTTGATAAGGGTTACTACAGATACAAGGACTTTGAAGATGGCAAGTAATATTTACAGTGAAGAGCAGATTCGTCGCATATTAAACGGCGCTGGAGTAGAGATAGAAGCAGAGTTTGGCAATAACTTTATTGTGTTCTGCCCATATCATAATAATACAAGAACTCCAGCAGGTGAGGTATCTAATGAAAGCGGTTTATTCTTTTGCTTTGGTTGCCAAACCACAAAAGGTCTTGAAGAGTTTATTATGCATATGACTGGACGAACATATTTTGAGACTGTTCGTTATATCAAAAGCAAAGAGACAGAAACTGATATTGAAAAAGTAGTTAATAAGGCTATGTATGCAGCACCAGATTTTGTTCAATATGATGAACTTCTGATTAAGAGATTAAATAATCAAGCAATTAACTCTCCTAGAGCCATGAGTTATTTTGAAGGTAGAAGAATTACTCGTGATTCTGTGATAAAATTTAATCTAGGCTTTTCAGAAAAACAAGATTCAGTAACAATACCTATGCAGTCACCAGATGGAATGACAATTGGTTTTGTTGCTAGAACAATTGAAGGAAAAGAATTTAAAAACACACCAGGCTTACCTAAAGGTAAGATCCTTTTTAATTTACATAGAGTAAAAAGTTCTAATACTGTATATGTGGTGGAGTCATCCTTTGATGCTATACGATTAGACCAAGTAGGTTTCCCAGCAGTTGCAACACTGGGTGCTAATGTATCTATCTCACAAGTTAGATTGTTAGAGAAGTACTTTCCAAATATTGTACTTGTTGCAGATAACGATGAGGCTGGCAGCATAATGAAAGATAAGTTAATTGAAAAACTTGGTTCTGCTGTTAGTGTTATTCAATTAGATAAAAAATATAAAGACATTGGCGATATGGATGATGATGCAATCAGAAGCATTGAGTTTCAGTTTGACAAATCAATATCGTCTATGCTAAAATAATAAAAACACATAAAGGAGATAATATGAGCGTAGTAAAGGGATTAAAAGCAATCAACGCCCTGCTCGACAAACCAAAGTATGACGAAAACTCACCAAAGGTAAAGTGGCTAAAACTTGCTGATGGTCAATCAGTAAAAATCCGTTTCATTGAAGAACTAGATGAAGATTCTGCAAACTATAATGAGTCTCGTGGTCTTGCTCTAGTTGTTAAGGAACACACAAACCCAAAGGACTATAAGCGTAAGGCTGTAGATACCATGGAATCAGAAGGTCGTGACTGGGCTGAAGAAATGCACCGTAAGGATCCAAAGGCTGGCTGGAGAGCCCGTCTTCGTTTCTATTGCAATGTTCTAGTTGACGATGGCATTGAAGCACCTTATGTTGCAATCTGGTCAATGGGTATCAGCAAGCAATCATCTTTTAATACAATTAAAGAGTACGCTATGGAAACAGGCAGTATCTCAAACGTACAATGGAAGTTGAAGCGTAATGGTCAGGGAACTGAAACCAATTACACTCTTATTCCATCTGCTCCAGATAAGGAGCCATTCGACTGGTCTGGCATTGAGCCATACCCATTGGAATTAGCACTTAAGAAGATTCCATATGCGGAACAAGAAGCCTTCTATCTAGGCTTTGATGGTCCAACAACAACTTCTGCTACCAACACAGATTGGTAACATGAACTACGCAGGCTTACACGTACATACACACTATTCATTATTTGATGGTGTTGCTACTCCAGAAGAATATGTCGACCGAGCAGTTGAACTTGGTATGCCAGCATTGGCTATCACAGATCACGGAACCTTATCTGGGCATCGGGAACTGTACCGCATTGCAAAAGCAAAAGGTGTAAAGCCTATTCTTGGCGTAGAAGGATATTTTTGTGCTGATAGATTTGATAAGAGGGCAAAGGCAGAACGCACTGAGCCAACTGATATGGTCTATAACCACATTATCCTTCTCGCTAAGAATCAACTTGGTTTAGAAAATCTAAACAAGATAAATGAGATCGCTTGGACTGAAGGATATTTTAATAAGCCACGCTTTGACTTTGAGGTTCTCGAAAAGTATAGCGAAGGAATTATTGTTTTATCTGGATGTCTAAGCGGTATCATTGCAAAGGCTATTGAGCATGGAGAATATGCTCAGGCAAAGAAGCATATTGAATGGTTTAAAAGAGTATTTAAAGATGACTTCTATATGGAGTTAATGCCACACAATGGTGCAGAGGTTAATAAACAACTTGCAGACCTTGCAGATGAATTTAAAATACAGGTAGTTGTAACACCAGACTGCCACCATGTTGACCCATCACAAAAAGAAATTCAAGAGTTTAAACTACTTATGAACTCCCACGCTAAGATTGAAAAGGGAGTTACATATGAAAAGGCTGCAAAGCATGATGACATGATGAAAAGACTAGATCATCTTTATGGTGCAGATAGACAGATGTCATTTAATAAGTTTGACATTCATTTGCTTTCATATGATGAAATGAAAACTGCTATGGAATCGCAGGGCATAGTTAGAGAAGATATGTATATCAACTCTATCTCTATTGCAGACAAGGTTGAAGACTATAATATCAATGACGGACTAAACCTATTGCCAGTACAGTATAGAAATCCAGACAAAGAGTTGAAGTCACTTGCTCTTGAAGGTTTAAAGGCTCGTGGTCTTGATACAAACCAGGTTTATTTAGATAGACTAGATGAAGAGTTAGAGATTATTAAGTCTAAATCATTTGGTCCATACTTCCTTGTGGTTCAAAGCATGATTGCTTGGGCCAAGAAAGAAGGAATTATGGTTGGGCCAGGCCGAGGATCTTCTGCTGGCTCTTTGGTTTGCTATACACTTGGTATTACAGACATTGACCCTATAAAGTATGGACTTCTGTTCTTTAGATTTATTAACCCAGAACGTAATGACTTTCCAGATATTGATACAGACATTCAAGACTCACGCCGTGAAGAAGTTAAAGATTATCTAGTTAGGCAGTATCGACATGTTGCATCAATTGCAACCTTTTTACAGTTTAAAGATAAAGGTGTTGTAAGAGATGTTGCTAGAGTATTAAATATACCTTTGCCAGATGTTAATAAGGTTTTAAAACTTGTTGATACATGGGATGAATACTGTACATCAAAAACAACTGCCTGGTTCCGTGAAAAGTATCCAGAGGTTGAAGTTTATGGTGAACAACTTCGTGGCAGAATTCGTGGCACTGGTATCCATGCTGCTGGCGTAGTCACATCAAAAGAGCCAATCTTTAGACACGCACCTATGGAAACAAGATCCGCTACTGGAAGTAATGAAAGAATTCCTGTGGTTGGTGTAGACATGGAAGAAGCAGAAAGAATTGGACTAATTAAGATTGATGCACTGGGACTTAAGACTCTTAGTGTTATCAAAGATACAATAGACATGATTAAAGAAAATCACTTTAAAGATATTAATCTATTAGAGATTGATCTTGATGATGCTAATGTATATGAAATGTTGTCAAGTGGATTTACTAAGGGTGTATTTCAGTGTGAAGCAACTCCGTATACCAATCTTTTGATTAAGATGGGTGTAAAGAATCTTGATGAGTTGGCTGCATCAAATGCTTTGGTGCGACCAGGTGCCATGAATACAATTGGTAAAGACTATATTGCTCGTAAACATGGCAAGCAGAATGTATCATACATTCACCAAATCATGAAAGAGTTTACAGGAGACACATATGGTTGCGTTCTTTACCAGGAACAAGTTATGCAAGCATGCGTACACTTGGGCGGTATGTCCATGTCGGAAGCAGATAAAGTTAGAAAGATCATTGGCAAGAAAAAAGATGCTAAAGAGTTTGACGAATTCAAGGATAGGTTCATTAGTGGTGCTTCTAAGTTTATTGCCCCTAATGATGCTCTGGATTTGTGGCAAGATTTTGAAGCGCATGCTGGGTATTCGTTCAACAAATCACACGCCGTTGCCTACTCTACTGTCTCGTATTGGACAGCGTGGCTAAAATACTACTATCCACTAGAGTTTATGTATTCTCTACTAAAGAATGAAAAGGATAAAGATGGCAGAACTGAGTATCTTATTGAGGCAAAAAGAATGGGCATTAGCATCAAACTACCTCACATTAATGATTCAGACATTGATTTTAAAATTGAGGGTAAGGGTATTAGATTTGGTCTTACTGGTATTAAATATATTTCCGATAAGATTGCTGAAAGATACATTTCAGCAAGACCTTTTAGATCATATGCTGAACTTGAAGAGTTTACTTTTACTAAAGGAAACGGAGTTAACTCTCGTGCTCTTCAAGCATTACGAGTTATTGGTGCTGCGACATTCCCAGACAACCCAAGAAATGATGCAGAGATTAAAGAAAATCTATACGAATATTTAAATCTACCAGAGTTTAATATAACAATTCCTTCTCATTATTATGCTTTTATAAATGATATAGAAGACTTTGAAGAAAAGGGATCCTTTATATTGATGGGAATGGTTAAAACAATTAAACGAGGAACAGGATGGTCGAGAGTTGAAGTTTTGGACAAAACTGGCAGTGTCGGTATATTTGATGACGAAAGTACCTCTATTGAGACTGGTCGTACTTATCTTATTCTTGCAAATGATAATAGGATTGTATCTGCAATTCCAGTGGACGAAATAAAAGGATCTGACAATGCACTTGTAAAATTCTTAAGTTATAAACAGTTGCCATTTACAGATGAAGAAATGTTTGTAGTATCGTTTAAGCCTAGAATGACTAAGGCTGGAAAGAAGATGGCATCTTTAACTCTTGCAGATACAAGCAGAGAGTTGCATGCAATTACAGTATTTCCTACTGCATTTTCAAAAGCATACATGCATATTGAAGAAGGAAAGTCATATAAATTTAGTTTTGGTAAAACAAAAGATGGAACAAGAACACTGGAGGATATAAATGTTTGATCAATTAGCGATAGATCTGCACAAGATTGCAGTAGAAAAAGGATTCTGGGGAAGTCCAGAAGACACTGATGATATCTTTATTGCAAAACAATGCATGATGATTGTCTCAGAAGTAACTGAGGTTATGGAGGCTGTTCGTAAGGATAAGGGTGGAGAAGAGATTGCCAAGGAGTTTGCGGACATTATTATTCGTACGCTTGATCTTTATGCAGGAATGGTTGAAGCAGGGTATACTAGAGAGTCACTTGATTATATTCTTAAACAGAAGTCAGAATTTAATAAGAGTAGGCCAGAGAAGCATGGGGTAAGATTTTAATGTCAGTCACAATGGAAGAAGTATTAGCACAATTAAATCCAAAGTTGCGTAAGAGCATTATGGTAGGCGACTCAGTTCCAGCAACAGAGTATGCAGCAACACCTAGTTTTGGTTTAAATCGTGCTCTAGCAGGTGGATTGCCATATGGTAGACAAGTACTAATCTGGGGCTCAAAGTCTTCTGCAAAGTCCTCTCTATGCCTTCAGATGATAGGTTTGGCACAGAAGGAAGGAAAGATCTGTGCCTGGATTGATTCAGAAATGTCATACGATAAGGCCTGGGCAGAAAGACTTGGGGTTGATTCATCAAAACTAATTTACTCACAGGCTCGTACTATTAATGAGATGGTTGATGTAGGAACAAACCTCATCAATGCTGGTGTAGATATTGTAGTGGTTGACTCAATTACATCTTTGCTTCCAGCAATTTACTTTGAAAAAGATTCAGATGAACTTAAGCAACTAGAAAATACCAAGCAGATTGGCGCAGAGTCTCGTGACTTTAGTAACGCATGGAAGATGATTAACTATGCTAACAATAAAGTAAAGCCTACACTGTTTGTACTTATTTCTCAGTCTCGTAACAATATTAGTGCAATGTATACCAGCCAGCAGCCAACAGGTGGTCAGGCTACAAAATTTTACTCGTCAACAGTCATTAAACTGTTCTCATCAGAATCAGATAATCAAGCCATTAAAGGTAAGATTCAGATTGGTGATAAGTTGATTGAAGAAAAGATTGGAAGAAAGATTAGATGGGAACTGCAGTTCTCAAAAACTTCTCCAGGTTTTCAATCAGGCGAGTATGACTTTTACTTTAGAGGAGATGAAGTTGGTATTGACTCTATTGGTGATCTTGTAGATACAGCAGAAGCAGCAGGACTTGTTAATAGAACTGGCGCTTGGTATCAGTTAGAAGATGGAACAAAGGTTCAGGGTAGAGATGGTTTTATCTCTCGTGTTAAAGAAGATCTTGATTTACAGGAAAGTCTAAAGAGCAAACTAATCAATGGCTGATAGAGACTTTAGAATTTTTAATGGTAAATTTCCATGCAAAAAATGTAATGAAGAGGTTACATCTTTAAGGTTTTGGCCTGAGTCTGGAGATACTACCTGGATGTGCAGTAAAAAGCACATGAGCAAGGTTGAGTTAATACCAAAGAAAAAAAAGAAAGCAGACTTTACAGATGAGTGAAAGATCAGAGTCTAAAAGGATTGGTGCTAAACAACATAAAAATTCTGGAAGAAATAACACTAAGGGTGATGCCTCTTGGCATAATTTTGTAGTTGATTTTAAAGAATGCTCTAAGTCATTTACATTAAACCAAGATGTATGGGCAAAGGCAGTAACAGATGCATTGAAGAAGAGTATGGATCCTGCCTTGATTATTGTTCTTGGCGAGGGAACAAAGAAAGTTAGACTTGCTATAATTGAATTAGACATGTTAGAACAATTAATAGAGGGGGAATAATATGGCAGATACAACAACGCTTGAGCAGATCAATGGTTTGGTAGAGATAGCAGAGTTCATGGAAGATGAAGAACTAACAACTGCACTATCAATGATTGCTAAGTTAATTATTAAACCAGATATCCCAGTACAGGTGGCAAGTATTGAGATTGTAAGGCTTCAGGCCATTGCAGGTAAGTTGGCACTAAAGGCTACATGGATGGCCAATGTAGATAAAAATAATAGGGCCAAAAAGAATATTTACTATACTGCAGCAGAGGCAGTTAACAACTTGGTGTCAGCACTAAAATATATTATGCGCTAACCTGATATACTTATATAAACAAAGGGATGAAATGACAAAAAATTTACTACAGCAGGTTATGCTAAAAGAGTCAGAGCACAAAGAGGCTATGGCTAAGCAGAATGATATTTTTAATGCACAAGAGATGGTAGAGAAGATTCAGTCTGGATATGTAACAGATCGTGGACCTAAGCATACAAAGAAGAAAACTTTTGCCCCATCAACAATTGCCTACCAGCATGGTCAGTGTCCAAGGTATTGGTACTTAGCATTTGATGGCAATGTATTTGATGATTACACAGATGCATATGGCGTTGCTAATATGAGTTCTGGAACTATGGGCCATGATAGAATCCAGAATGCAATGCTAAAGTCTGGCATTGCAGTTGAGTATATAGATGACAAAGGTGTTAAGACAACAGAGTTTAAGGTGACATACTCAGATCCACCAATCTTTGGTTATGGCGATGCTATGCTTAATTGGAATGGTGAAGAAATCGTTGGTGAAATTAAGACAATGATGAGTGAGGCTTTTGAGTATAGAAAGAAAACGAATAAGCCAAAGGGTGGACATTTAATTCAGTTACTTATCTATATGAAAATTCTTGGTAAGCAAAAGGGTGCACTTATTTATGAAAATAAAAATACACATGAACTATTAGTTATTCCAGTAGCAGTAAATGATAACTATCGTCAGTGGGTAGAGTATGCATTTAAGTGGATGCGTGAAGTACGTGAGGCTTGGGTAAACCAAACTATACCAACCAAAAATTATCGTGGTAACTCCAAGATTTGTAAGACATGCCCAGTAAAGGCAGCGTGTGCAGAAGCAGGCACGGGTACAGTTAAGATCGCTTCTCTGGAGGAACTGAGTGAAACTATGTAGTAGATGTGATGCATACTTTCTTCCAAAAGTAAGTTATCAAGTATATTGCAGTGAACTTTGTAGAGAAGAGGCTACTAGAGAAAAGATTGCTCAAAGATACGAAGCAACACGAAGACAGAAAAGAATCGGTAAGGTTCGTAAATGTTTGGGTGGTTGTGACACATCTTTATCAATCTATAACGATTCTGGGTTTTGTGCAAACTGTAATGTTAGTGCAAAACAGGTAGCAAAAATGTTAAAAGAACTAAAGGGGTTTATAGAGTATGAACAAGAGTAAGTGGGGAATTCCTATGATGCCACACACTATTTGTGCTATTGATGCCAGTACAAATAACTTTGCATTTGCTCTATTTGATACTCAGCAAAAAGAACTTGGATTTGTTGGAAAGATTCAGTTTGAGGGTAATGATATTTATGAAAAAGTAATGGATGCTGGTAAGAAATCTAAGGCAGTTTTTGAATACTACGGTGGATTTAAAGCAATTATTATTGAACATACAGTCTTTATGAATAGCCCAAAAACTGCTGCAGATCTTGCTTTAGTACAGGGTGCCATCCTTGGTGCAGCAGGACAATCACATACAGAAGTAATTGGCAAGGTTTCTCCAATAACATGGCAAAACTTTATAGGAAATAAAAAAATCTCTAAAGAAGAGCAATTGGCAATTCGTACTGCAAATCCTGGTAAGTCTGTGTCATGGTATAAGGCTTATGAAAGAAATCTGCGTAAAGAAAGAACAATTAAGTTTATCAATACTATTTATGATAGACACATTGTAGACAATGATGTGGCTGATGCTTGTGGCATTGGGCATTGGGCTATGAGTAACTGGAGTAAGGCTATAGGGGTTGACAAATAACATCATGGCTGGTAAACTATATACAAGCGAAGTTTGGCTACGTAAGCGGTATTTAATGGACAAGAAAAGTCCAGAGGATATTGCTAAAGAGTGTGGGGCAAGCGTAGAGACAATCTATGTATACCTTGCAAAATTTGGACTAAGGAAGTCAAGACGATGAATAAATTACAAAAAGTTATAATTGGTTTAGGCATTGCTGGTGCAGTAGGTATTACCTATGTTGTAACAGCATTGCGTGGTATGCCAGAAGTGCTTGATTGGGAAGATGACGATGACCAATTCTAATACTTTAAAGGATGACTTTATAGAGCAATGGAACAGCACTGGGTCCTACCTTGCAAAAAATTTATATGGAGAACTATTGAGTTGGGGAGAAATTTTAGATATTCTCAACAACGCAATACGCACTGAAGAGATTGCAAAAGACCTTTTAAATGAGGCAAAAGACAATGACTATGAAATTATTTATAAAGATATAATTGCAATGAAAAAGGTTGATTTTGATAAAATCACAAGTAAGCATTCTGTAGAGTCAGATGCTACGTTTTTCTTTTCATTATTCTTTACCTATCCTACTTTTTTAAAGATGGTGCCAGAGTCAGTGACTAGCAAGATTATGAATACATTAAATGAAACATTTGATATTCAGGCATACATATCAGCCATGAAGATTGCTCTGTCAGATAAGTTTGTTCCTTATGAAGATCATGATGGTAATACAGTAATTATACAGTTACAAGGAACAAACACTTGGACACTAAGAGATAAAGAAAGTCAAAACACCCGTTCTTATTTACTTGAACCAGGGGATTGCTTACTCTTTAAATCAAACATAGAGCATTCATTAACTAATGATAAGCCCAGATCTTCTTTTGTTGGTAATTTTTTCTTAGGTGGTAGCCATGAGCGATAATCTAAACATTACAGTTGACCAAGTTAATCATCCACTTCATTACACATCAGATCCTTCTGGTGTAGAGTGTATTCAGATTACTCGTCATCGTAATTTTAATATTGGTAATGCTTTTAAGTATCTGTGGAGAGCAGGACTTAAAGATGAAAAGAAAACAATTCAAGATTTAGAGAAAGCAATCTTTTATATTAAAGATGAGATTAATAGACTAGAGGGAAAGTATGTCAACTGAAGAAGATCTAGTTAAACATCTTGATCAAGTTAATACCGTAGTTGGTGAATATCTTAAGGGAAATGATCCAACTGTAATTTCTAAAGAACTAGATATTCCACGAACTCGTGTTGTAACTTTAATTAATGAGTGGAAGGCCATGGCATCAGACAATGCTGCTATTCGTGCTCGTGCTAAAGAGGCTTTGGTTGGAGCAGATACACACTACAGCAAACTAATTTCTAAGTCATATGAGGTTATTGATGAAGCATCTATGACTAATAATCTTAGTGCAAAAACTGCTGCGATTAAACTTGTAATGGACATTGAATCAAAAAGAATTGATATGCTACAAAAGGCTGGACTTCTTGAGAACAAAGAACTTGCAGAAGAGATGGTTGAGATTGAGCGTAGACAGGAAGTTCTGGTAGGTATCCTTAGAGATATCGCTTCTGAGTATCCAGAAGTTCGTGATATTATTATGCAAAGACTATCTGCCATTGCAAAAGAAGGAGAAGTGATTACAGTTGTCCACGATGTTCAATGATTTTCTTGAGGTACTTAAGGAGAATCATTTTATAGAAACCCCTGTAGACGCAAAGACATTTGTAGAGTCTCCAGACTTTCTTGGACAGCCACCACTATCTGATATTCAGTATCAAATAGTAGAAGCAATGAGCCAGATATACAAAAAGGAAGATCTTCAAACCCTGCTTGGTGATGTCGAGGGCGAAGCCTATTACAAGAAGTTTACAAAAAATGAAATTATTCTGCAACTTGGCAAGGGATCTGGAAAAGACTTCGTATCTACAGTAGCATGCGCCTATGTAGTATATAAACTTTTATGCCTCAAAGATCCAGCGGTATATTATGGAAAGCCAGCAGGAGATGCTATTGATATTATTAACGTTGCTATTAACGCTCAGCAGGCCAAGAACGTTTTCTTTAAAGGGTTTAAAAGCAAGATTGAAAGATCCCCTTGGTTTGCAGGAAAATATAATCCCAAAGCAGACTCAATTGATTTTGATAAATCAGTAACTGTTTATTCTGGACACTCAGAAAGAGAATCACATGAGGGTTTGAACTTATTTATGGCAGTTCTTGATGAGATTTCTGGTTTTGCATCTGAGGTTGGCACTGGTAATGAGCAGGGCAAAACTGCAGAAAATATTTATAAAGCATTTCGTGGTACTGTAGATTCTCGTTTTCCTGATCTTGGTAAAGTTGCATTGCTTTCATTTCCCAGATATCAAGGTGACTTTATCTCACAAAGATATGAGTCTGTTATTGCAGAAAAAGAAACCATTGAGCGTAAGCATACATTTATTATTAATGAAGACCTGCCACACGAAGATCCAGGAAATCAGTTTGAAATATCGTGGGATGAAGATACAATTATTTCGTACAAAATTCCAAAGGTATTGGCATTTAAAAGACCAACATGGGAAGTAAACCCTACTCGTAAGATTGATGATTTTAAGATTGCATTTTATACAGACCTTGGTGATGCTATGATGCGTTTTGCCTGTATGCCAACATATGCATCAGATGCTTTCTTTAAAGATAAAACAAAACTAGAAAAGGTTATGACACTTCGTAACCCATTAGATCAGTTTAGAAGGTTTGATGAATCATTTAAGCCAGACCCAGATAAGATTTATTATCTGCATGCTGACCTTGCACAGAAGCACGACAAGTGTGCTATTGCTATTGCACATGTAGATAAGTGGGTAAACATTCAGGTCATCAAAGACTATGAGCAGGTAGCCCCAATGGTAGTAGTCGATGCTGTTGCCTGGTGGGAACCAAAGTCTGAAGGTCCAGTTAACCTTTCAGAAGTAAAGCAATGGATTATGAATTTACGTAGACAAGGGTTTAATATTGGCATGGTTTCTTTTGACCGATGGCAGTCCTTTGATATTCAAAATGAGTTGCAGGCAGTTGGAATGAGAACCGAGACTGTATCTGTTGCAAAAAAACACTACGAAGATTTAGCAATGATGATTTATGAAGAGCGAGTTGCCCTTCCTATGATTCCATTATTGTTAGAGGAAATGTCTGAGTTAAAGATTATGAAGGGTAATCGTGTTGATCACCCCCGTAAAAAATCTAAAGACTTGGCAGATGCTGTATCTGGTGCAGTATTTGGGGCTATATCACATACCCCAAAGACTACTAATACAGTTATTGAAGTACATACTTGGTCTGCCTCTGCTGCTCAACTTGCAGCAAAGAAGAAGAGTATGATAGAATTGGATACTAGGGAAATGACGGATGACGTTCGTGATTTCCTGGGGAAATTCAATTTATTATAAAATAACAAGGAGAAAAATGAATTCATTCAAGAAAATTGCCCTAGGTCTTGCTGCAGCGATGACCTTTGGCGTTATGTCAGCACTTCCGACAAATGCTGCCGTAATTGCACCTACACTAACAATTGACTCTGCTACAGATTCAATCACTGCTGGTGAAACTGCAACTGCGGTAGTTACATTGTCATTTATTTCAGAAACAGCAGCAGATACAGCAACAGTGCTTTCTGCTATGTTTGCACAGCCAACAGGCTCATCA
>JACCDX010642136.1_pt1 | contig 17324 bp, 5 predicted proteins | sample 7449681 | NCBI WGS metagenome assembly JACCDX01 (sample SAMN15323450, study PRJNA562643) | freshwater metagenome | isolation source: river surface water | place: USA:Blue River Watershed | collected 2017-08-18
GTATAGGGGTGCCGGTGCCTGCTTTTGGAGCTGCCGGTGTGGTAGTGGTTTGTGCCTGTTTTTGTTTTGCCATTTTGCTGCTATGATATAATTGGTACAAGTTATCTAAAAAACGGTTGCAGAGGAAGGGGGCAGTCGAGATGTTTCTTGATGACGGTTTTTAATAGATGGTATGTAGCAGCTGTTTTCCTGATTTTTTTATTGTTTGGGGAATTGCCCAGGTTTTCATTGATAATCAATGGAGATGTGGGAAGTTAAGCTTCTTCCCGAATGCTTTCGGGACAGGCAGAGCTTCCCAAACCTGCGCAAAACCTGCGCACTTCTTCTCACCCCGGGAAGTGAAACTGCCCTGGAAATCGTTTTTTGCGGTGCCTCTTGAGGTGCCTCTATAAGTGGATCGGAGACTGTTTTTTGTTATATACTGCAAGTTACTATTACAGAAAGACAGAGGCAAACAAAAGTTTTATGATACTGCAGAAAAGCGGGTGTCATAAATATTTCTGTCCCGTAGCAGGGACGAGGAGTGGACCTGAGGTGTGATAAATGGCTAGTGGCCGAGGTTGGATATATTAAAATAAAAAAGCCAGCCTGAGAACAGGCCAGCCCCTATAAACCCTATCACCATGAAAACTTTTACAAAGGTAGGTAGTCTTTTATGTCCTTATGGAACAAATGTTCCATAAGGGTATAGGATTATGTGATTGCAATTATGTGTATTATAGTTTGGTGAATTAGAAGGTGGGCCGGAAAATTGAGTTGTCGGGTTGTGACCGGTAAGGAAATTGCAAATGCAATTGGAAAACGCTTGCGGGATTTGAGACACGCGTTAAAAATACCTCATGTAGGTTGTGCTGACCGAATTGGACCTGTCCTCTTGTTTTAACCCTGATCTTGTTTGTGTTGGGCAAGGGAGTTTGAATGCAATTGCTGCAATTACGAAGTGATCTTGTCAGGCTCCTGCGGCTGCTTTACTACTGATTTCAGTGGTATTGTTCCTTATTTCCCGTGTAAGAAATTTTACCGGCTGACATTTGTAATTTCCGTTATTTATGTCCTTATACTATTACTCGGTATCCGCCAGTGTACAGTAAAATCGGCGTTTTCGTATCTCCGTCCTGTTCAAGGAAGACTTTTCTTTAAACTGTAAACATATATAATATTTGAATTGTACCTATGGCGACTACTAAGATAAGTAGTATTTTTTGATTTGTAATGCATTTATTTTGCATCGATTTATGAAAAATAGGTGAGCAGTTTCTTTCATTTTTCACTCCGAAAATTGTCCAGATTCGGTTGGGTATGGATGGGGGAAAATGGAATATAAATAACGATTAGTTAATAACGTATTTTAATTAGTAGAATATCTTCTTGTTTTGTACTATTGCGAGAATTCATAAATAGCTGGTTATCTGCTAATTGTGAATTTTTAATTTAACTTGTTAATGTATTATTAATTAAATACAATTTTTATATGAATAAAATTATTACTCTTACCCTGACCGTACTGTTGTACAGCACATTTGTATTTGCTCAGAGTATGACCTGCCCCGTACAGAAAAGCAGGAATAACGGCAACAACACTGCTGCGTGTCCGACAGGCACCTGCGGTACTGCGGGAACGAGTAAAGCATGTAATGTTGTTGGGACAGCATATGATATGCCGACATGTTGTTCATATACTTCAAAAACAGCTGATATACAGTTTGCATTCACAAATCTTACAAATCCGTCAGCAGAGCCTGCCCTTAAAACAGTATGGGCAAATGGTGCCCAACTCAATTTTAATTACGGGCCTCCAATGACCTTTACCTCTTCGTCAGATCACTCGACCTCATATTGCGTATATGGAGTAAACGGTTCGGCGGCGCTGCCTACAGCGGGTATAATCACTCTTGAGTTTGTTGATCCTGCTACGAATATTACCTACAACATGTGCTCGTATGCTGCGAGCGCAACCGGGTCAGTAAATCCGGTACCCGGTCCTTCAATTTCGAGCAGTCCTCAAGACAGGTTTGCCTGTTCGGGTAATGTGGTGACATTTTCTGTTACCGCAACGCCAAATTCGGCGGGCGACGGTCTTAAATTCCAGTGGCGATTAAACGGTGCACCGATCAGCGGCGCGACAAGTACAAGTGCAGGAGCTGCAACGGCAACTTATTCATTAACTGCAAGTACTGGTGGTAAGTACGATTGTGTTGTAACAGAAACAGGTACAGGTGCAAGCGCAGGTACTGCATCAATAAGTAATTATGCGACTCTCACCATTGTGACTGCTGCACCGACCGTGACGGCGAGTGCTGCTCCCAATCCAATTTGCGCTGGAAATACGCTAACACTTACAGGCACTGCAACTAATGCTAATTCTTACTCATGGGCAGGGCCGGGTAGTTACTCGTCCACGGTCCTGAGCCCATCGTTTACAGCATCCGTTACAAATGCGGGTATATATACATTGTCGGCCACCAATGGTTGCGGCACAAACACAATTACAACGACCAGTGTTACCGTAAACGCCTCACCTGCGTCTACGATAAATGCTACCCCGAGTGTTTTATGTTCGTCGGGGACACTTTCATTGACAGCCACGATAACAGGAGCCAGTTCCTATTCCTGGGCAGGCCCGAACAGTTTCACCTCAACCCTGCAGAATCCTACGATCACTACTACATCCTCAAGCGGGGGTATTTATACTGTAACCGCAGCAGTGGCTTGCGGTACATTTGTAGGCACTACGGCAGCTGTTACAGTGAACGCATCTCCTACGTCAGTTACTGCAACAGCGTCTCCAACGGCTTTGTGTAGTACCGGTACGTTGACATTGACCGGATCAGCAACAGGTGCAAGTACTTATTCATGGGCTGGTCCTGGAGGAACGGGTATCAGTAGTCCCACATCGCTGTCGACCGGGGTGACGGGAGTAACTACGGGCAATGCCGGGGTGTATACATTAACAGCTGTTTCTGCGGTAGGTTCATGTTCTACAACTGCAACAACGGCATCGGTAACGGTGAATGCTTCTCCAACATCAGTGACAGCAACAGCATCTCCTAATGGGGTGTGTAATGGTGCGGATCTGACATTGACCGGATCAGCTACAGGTGCGAGTACTTATTCATGGGCCGGCCCCGGTGGTACTGCTATCACAAGTCCAACATCACAATCAACAGGCATAACCGGAGTAGTATCGGGTAATGCGGGCGTGTATACATTGACGGCGGTATCTGCGGTAGGTTCATGTTCTACAACTGCAACTACAGCATCTGTTACCGTGAATGCGTTGCCGAGCATCAGTGTAGGTTCCAGCACGGTGATATGCACCGGTAGCTCAACTACATTGACAGCAAGTGGAGGCAATACCTATTCATGGTCTCCGTCAACAGGACTGTCTGCAACAACAGGATCGAGTGTATCGGCGTCACCGACTGTTACAACAACCTATACAGTGACGGGTACTAATACTCTATCCTGTACGAATACAGCAACCGTAACTGTAACGGTTGTCAATACGACGCCTACGTCTGTTACCGCGAACGCTTCTTCTACCAGTCTTTGCAGCGGTGCTAATCTTACACTGACGAGTTCGGCGACAACATCGGCAGGCACGCTGACCTATGCATGGGCTGGCCCCAACAGTTATACCGCCAGCACTCAGAATCCGGCATCATTTGGTGTAAGCACATTAAGCGCGGGTGTATATACCGTGACCGCAACTAATGTGTGCGGATCTACGACAGGAGTGACCACTGCGGTTACAGTGAATGCAGTACCTACAGTGCCGGCGATATCGGGTTCGTCCAGTATATGTACAGGCACTAACACAACTTATACAAACACAACATCGGGAGGTGCCTGGTCTTCGTCAAATACAGCTATCGGATCGATCAACAGTAGCACAGGTGAGCTTACCGGAATATCGGTGGGAGCCTTTACCGTGAGCTATGCTGTTACCAATTCTTGTGGCACTACGACAGTTACCAAGGCTGTAACGGGTTTCTTCACGCCAACTATCGGTGTATCAGTAGGTTCGTCGTCTTCTTGTGTAGCCAGCACAACAACGTACACTGCAACACCGTCCAGCGGTTATACGTGGAGCAGCAGCGACAATGCGGTAGCTACAATAAATTCCGGAGGCAGTGCTGTGGGTATTGCTTCGGGCACAACAACAATATCATACGTACACAATACGGCAGGTTGTTATACGACTGCGGTTCTTTCGGTAAATACGTTACCTACGGTAAGCCTTACATCCCCGGTGTGTGCCGGAACATCACAAACAGCAACGGGTTCGCCAGCGGGTGGTGCATGGGTTAGCAGTAACACAAGTGTGGGGACAATAGATGGGTCGACAGGGGCATTTTCCGGACTGTCAGGTGGTAGTACTAATATCAGTTATACATTATCAGGCTGCAGAACTATAACATCAGTTTCTGTGACGGGTTTACCGGCAGCAATAGCAGGTACTACATCGGTATGTCAGGGAAGTACCTCACAGCTCAGCTCGGGTACAGCAAGTCAGACATGGAGCAGCTCGAACATAGCAGTAGCAACTATAACGACATTGAATTCTACAACAGCGATTGTAAGCGGCGTATCTACCGGAACTGCATTGGTGAGTTACACAAACAGCGGAGGTTGTTCAAGAATTACAACAGTTACGGTAACATCTCCGTTCACCGCAAACACCGGCGATGCACTGGTGTGTATGGGGCAAACGATTTCACTCAGCAATGCAACAAGCGGTGGTGCATGGACCAGCAGTGATGCTACAAAGGCTACTGTGAATAGCAGTACAGGTCTAGTGACCGCTGTTGCGGCTGGTACTGCAAATATTACCTATTCAACTACGAGTCCTTCATCCTGCCAATCATCAACACAGGTGACAGTAAATGCAGCAGTTCCGGCAAACACAGGTACGGCAACCGTTTGTGTTGGTCTGACGACAACACTCGCCAATGCGATGACCGGTGGTACTTGGAGCAGTAACAACGCAAATGCGACAGTTGACGCCAGCACAGGAGTAGTTACCGGTGTGACTGCAGGTACATCAGTGCTTACATATTTGTTAAGCTCAGGATGTTACAAGACAACAACCGTCACAGTGAATCCAGTGCCGGCTGCAATAGCCGGTACAGCTATATTGTGTGAAGGTGAAAATACTACGCTCACCAATAGCACATCGGGCGGTACATGGCTAAGCAGCAATACGGCTGTAGGTACTGTAGGTTCTTTAAACGGTACGGTTACAGCTTTGAGCGCTGGTACGACAATAGTTTCTTACCGACTGACCGGCACAGGTTGTCAGTCTACAAAGGAAGTTACAGTAAATGCTCTGCCATCTGTTATCAGTGGCACGACACAGACATGTATAGGAATCACGACCACACTGAGCGCTACACCTGCGGGAGGTACCTGGAGTAGCAGCACTACTGCTGTTGCAACGATTGGTTCGTCGAATGCGGCTCTCACCGGCGTAACTGCAGGTACATCGAATATTACATATACGCTGGCGACCGGTTGTAAAAGGACTACCATAGCAACGGTCAACTCAAACCCGGCTGCAATAGCTGGTACGTTTGTTCTTTGCGAAGGATCGTCTACCACGTTTACGAATACTACATCAGGCGGTACGTGGATCAGCAGTAACACAGCTGTTGGTACCATTGGATCGGCAACCGGGACTGTAGCTGCAATAAGTAATGGTACAACCACGATCACTTATAAGGTGACCGCCACCAATTGCTATTCTACACAGGAATTTACTGTTAATCCATTACCTGCTTCAATAACCGGTACATTGTCGGTTTGTGAGGGCAGCGCCACTACACTCAGCACTACATCGACCGGTGGTACATGGAGTAGCAGTAACACATCTGTAGCGACAATAGGTACTAATGGAATAGTAGCAGGCTTGACTGCAGGCACAACCGATATTTCGTATACACTTTCAACCGGCTGCGTCAGATCGGTTACAGTTACTGTAAATTCCATACCTGCTGCAATAGGCGGTACCTTATTGATCTGCGATGGCGATAATACCACACTTACAAATACAACAAGTGGTGGTGTATGGTCAAGCTCTAATACTGCAGTAGCAACGATAGGTTCTTCGACAGGTACTGCTACGGGTGTGGCTAATGGCACTGCTACCATCAGCTATACTTCCGCAGGGTGTTACGTAACAGCTACACTGACAGTGAACCAAACGCCGGCTGCAATTTCAGGCACCGCTGCGACATGTAACGGAACAGGAACCACTCTGAACAATTCTGTATCAGGTGGCACATGGTCTTCGTCGAATACTGCAGTTGCAACGATCGGCTCTGGTACAGGAGTCGTGGCCAGCACTGGAGTGGGTACTACTACCATTTCCTATATTATGGGCGGTGGTTGTTATGCAACCAGGATATATACTGTGAACGCTTTGCCAACAGTGACAGGTACGCTGTCTATGTGTGTGGGTGCATCCAGTACACTTTCACCTGCACCAACAGGTGGCACATGGCAGAGTAGCAATACGGCTGTTGCAACTGTGGGTTCCCTCACAGGTGTTGTGACAGGCGTAACTTTTGGTAACGCTACAATATCTTATACTGATCTAAATGGCTGCAGCAATACTGCGCATGTAACGGTCAATTCTGCAATCGCAACAGACATAACAGGACCAACAGGTGTGTGTGCGGGATATACTATCACACTGGCTAATGCAACACCAGGGGGAACATGGTCAAGTAGCGATCCTGCGAAAGCGTCCATTAACTCAACTACCGGTGTTGTTACAGGAATCACCAATGGATCGGTAGTGATAACATATTCATTGAGCGCAGGGTGTAATAAGACAAAGACACTTTCCATACACAATTTGCCATTGCCTATTACCGGAACGACAACGGTTTGCGAACAAAACGTAACAATTCTCTCTACTGTTACGGGAAGTAGCGGAACCTGGAGTTCTTCAAATCCTTCAGTTGCAACAGTTGAGACAACAATAGGTAATGTTACCGGTATTGCCAGTGGTACTGCAACGATAACATATACGGCCTATTCAGGTTGTTATGTCGTGAAGGGTGTTACGGTTATACCTACTCCCGCATCTATTACAGGAGCATCAACGGTTTGTGTTGGCAGTCAGATCAGTCTGAGCAACGCTACTACAGGTGGTACATGGAGCAGCAATTCGACATCCGCGGCAACTGTTGGTTCTGCCACGGGTGTTGTTACTGCAGTGGGTGCAGGTAACACAATTATCAGTTATATCCTTCCTAATGGTTGCCGGGCTATTAAGCCGGTAACTGTGAATATTACTCCTGCCACTATTTCGGGCAATTTGTCCCTTTGTCCGGCAGGTACGTCGACATTAACGACAACAACAACCGGAGGCACATGGACAAGTGGTAACACGTCTGTTGCCACCATCGGTACAGCAGGTGCAGTGACACCGGTGGCACCAGGCACTACAACTATGAGTTATACATTGAGCACAGGTTGCTCGCGTATGGTTGTGGTTACGGTAACACCGGCCCCTTCGTCCATTACAGGACCGGGCAATGTTTGCGTGGGATCTACTGCCCTTTTCTCAAATGCTACAACTGGCGGTACATGGATGAGCAGCAATACATCCAAGGCTACAATTGTAATTAACTCAGGTATTCTTACCGGTGTTGCAACAGGTACAACAAACATCACCTATACAGTGCCGGGTCCGGGATGCTACACTGTTTCTCAGGTGACCATTGACGCTACACCGGCCGCCATAACCGGTACACTTAACGCATGTGTAGGTCTTACATCTACTCTTGGTCACGCAATCACAGGTGGGACATGGAGCAGCAGCAATACTGCTATTGCAACCGTTGACGCGACCACGGGTGTGGTTACTGCAATAGCTTCAGGCTATGCGACCATCACTTACCAGACCACTTCTGCATGCCGTGTTACGGCCACATTCAATTCGAAAGCATTACCTGCCGTGATAACGGGCACTCCATACGCATGCGTGGGCACATCCACCGTGCTTTCTAATACAGTGTCGGGAGGTACGTGGAGCAGCAGTAATACAGGAAGTGCTATTATTCATACTACAAGCGGCGCACTTTCAGGCGTTGCCACAGGTACATCGACCATAACCTACAAACTACCCACCGGTTGTTATCGCACTACTGAAGTTTCAGTGAATGCTGCACCGGCCGCTATTACAGGCGTAAGTGCGGTATGTCCGGGCAGTACGGCAGTGTTCAGCTGTACCCCAACGGGCGGTTCATGGGCGTCGGGTAACACCACAGTAGCCACTATCGATGCTACTTCTGGAACACTGACGGCACTGGCTTCAGGTACGACAAGTATTACTTACACACAGGGTGTTACCGGATGTAGGTCTACCAGGACAGTAACTGCAGGTGTGGTTCCTGCCGCCATTACCGGTACTCTTACGATTTGCGGAGGCACTACGACAACTCTTGCGAATGCAACAACGGGAGGCACGTGGAGCAGCGGCAACACAGCTGTTGCTACAGTAGGTACATCGGGAATCACAACAGGTGTAGCGCCGGGAACGGCTACCGTAAGCTATATACACAGCGGCGGATGTGCAGCCACAGCTGTAGTGACCGTAACTTCTGCGGTCGGCACTATCTCTGGTAATCCAAATCTTTGTGTTGGTGGTGAAACTACACTTACCAACGCTACCGGAGGTGGTTCATGGATCAGCAGTGCCACGGCAATTGCAACAGTTGGATCAGCAACAGGTATTGTATCAGGTATCGGTGCGGGTACAGCAACGATCACGTACAGGATCACCGACTATTGCTACAGCACTCAGGTTGTAACGGTAGGCGTGACACCTGCAGCTATATCGGGCGCATCAGGCGTATGTATTGGTTCTAATATTACTATGACGCACTCGATTTCTGGTGGTACATGGAGCAGCAGCACCCCTTCAATAGGTACAATAGATGCAACAACAGGTATAGTGACAGGTATTTCAGCGGGTACCATAACCGTTTCTTACCAGATCAGCAATGGCTGCTTTACAACAAAGGCAGTTTCCGTATTCAACTTGCCACTTCCTATTACCGGTACTGCGACAGTGTGTGAACAGAATGTGACAATTCTTTCTACTATTACAGGAACAAGTGGAACATGGAGTTCTTCAGATCCTTCGGTTGCAACAGTTGATACTACAATAGGTAATGTGATCGGCATGGCGAGTGGAACTGCAACAATAACCTATACTGCTTATTCAGGTTGTTATGTTGTGAGAGAGGTTACTGTAATCCCGACGCCTGCCGCTATTACGGGAGCGTCTAGTGTTTGCGTCGGCAGTCAGATCACTCTTAGCAGCGCAACTACCGGTGGTACATGGAGCAGTAATTCGACAAGCGCAGCAACAGTTGGTTTTACCACCGGTGTTGTTACCGCAGTAAGTGCAGGCAACACAATTATCAGCTACATACTTCCAAACGGATGCCGGACGATAACACCTGTAACCGTGAATCTGACTCCTGCTGCCATTACAGGCAATTTGTCTCTTTGTCCTGCAGGCACATCGACATTGACGTCAACAACTACAGGCGGCACCTGGGCCAGCAGTAACACATCTGTTGCTACCATCGGTACAGGTGGTACGGTAACACCTGTTGCAACAGGTACTACAACTATAAGCTATACACTGAGCACAGGCTGTATGCGTACGGCCGATGTTACTGTAACTCCGGCTCCTTCGGCCATTACAGGACCCGGCGCAGTTTGTGTAGGGTCAAATGCTCTTTTCTCTAATTCCACATCCGGTGGTACGTGGAGCAGCAGTAACACAGACAAGGCTACAATCGAGTTCAATACAGGTGTTCTTACCGGTATTGCAGCTGGAACAACAAACATCACTTATACAGTAGCAGGTCCGGGTTGCTACACGGTGTCTCAGGTGACAGTTGATGTAACTGCAGCAGCTATAACAGGAACATTGAATGCCTGCGTCGGTTTTACATCAACACTTGGTCATGCGATTTCTGGTGGTACATGGAGCAGCAGCAACACTGCGATTGCCACGGTCGATGCCACTACCGGTGTGGTTACTGCAGTAGCAGCAGGTTATGCAACGATCACGTATCAGACCAGCTCTTCCTGCGTAGTTACGGCAGCCTTCAATTCGAAGACATTGCCTGCGGCGATAACGGGTACTCCCTACGCATGTGTGGGCACAACAACTGTGCTCTCCAATACAGCATCTGGCGGTACCTGGAGTAGCAGCAATACAACCAATGCTACTATCCACACTACCAGCGGAACACTCACCGGTGTGACTACAGGTACATCTACTATAACGTACAGAGCCGCAAACGGTTGTTATACTACTACTGAGGTGACAGTTAACGCAGCACCGGCAGCTATCACCGGCGTGAACGCTATCTGTCCGGGAAGTACGACCTTACTAAGCTGCACTCCAACTGGTGGTGCATGGACATCGGGCGATACAGCAACAGCTACGATCGATGCGACTTCGGGAACGGTTACTGCTCTGGCTTCGGGCACAACGACCATCACTTACACACAGAGTGTAACCGGCTGTAACTCTTACGGTACGGTAACAGTGGGCATTACTCCTGCGGCCATTACAGGTAACCTTACATTATGTGAAGGCAGTACTACAAACCTCACAGATTCCACAACAGGGGGAACCTGGAGCAGTAGCGACATAGCTATCGCAACTGTAGGTAGCACATCGGGTATAGCCACAGGTGTTGCTTCAGGTACGGCTACCATCAGCTACAATCATGGCGGCGGATGTTTTGCCACAGCAGTGGTTACCGTTACTTCGGCTGTAGGCACCATTTCAGGTGATCCGAGCCTTTGTGTTGGTGGTGAAACTATCCTTACGAATGCTACAGGTGGAGGTACGTGGAGCAGCAGCGCAATAGCAACTGCCATGGTAGGTTCTGCAACGGGTATCGTTTCAGGTATTGCGGCAGGTACAGCTGTTATTACCTACAGGATCAGCGACTATTGCTACAGCACTCAGATATTGACTGTCAGCGCAACTCCGGCAGCGATCACAGGTGCTTCGAGTGTATGTATCGGTTCTGATGTAACACTGTCGCATACTGTGGCAGGTGGTACATGGAGCAGCAGTAATACTGCCATCGGTACAGTAGATGCAACTACCGGTATTGTGAATGGTATAGCAGTAGGCACCATGACAATCTCGTATGTGGTGAGCAATGGTTGCTTTACGACAAAAACAATAAATGTTAATAACCTGCCTCCGGCTATAAGCGGCACCATGAGTATATGCGAGACGGGCACATCTGTCCTGACCTGTGTTGTGGGTGGAAGCGCTACCTGGAGTAGCAGTAATACCGCGGTAGCCACAATAGGTTCTACTTCCGGCTTAATGGCAGGAATATCATCCGGTACAGCAATTATTACTTACAGGCTCAATACGACAGGTTGTTACTCGACAAGCGAGGTAACTGTCAATGCAATGCCTGATGTAATAACGGGCAGCAATGCGATATGTGTGGGTAGTACTCAGACATACACCAGCACTACTTCCGGCGGTACATGGAGTAGCAGTAACTCAACCATAGCGTCTATAGATTCTGTTACAGGTGTGGCTAATGGCAGCACCGGCGGAACAGTGTCGCTGAGCTATACACTGACCAACGGCTGTCGCAGGGTGAAGCCTGTAACAATAAATGTATTACCTGCCACCATAAGCGGTACTACAAATTACTGTGTAGGTGGTTCAGCAACACTTACATGTGCAACTTCAGGTGGTACCTGGAGCAGCGATGCAGTTGCGGCAACGGTATCTGCAGGAGGTGTGGTGACCGGTACTTCAGCAGGTACATCTCTTATCAGCTACACATTGAGTTCCGGTTGCGCACGCACTGCTGTTGTAACAGTGAGCGCAGCACTTGCAGCTAATACCGGAAACAACAACATATGTGTTGGCAGTACTACTATTTTGGCAAACAGCACAACAGGTGGTACCTGGAGTAGTAGTAATGCAACAAAAGCATCAGTGAACTCGGTGAGTGGGTTAGTAACTGGTGTAGCGTTAGGTACGGCAAATATAACTTACACTGTCACCGGTGCAGGTTGTTACAGCATTACACAGGTTACCGTGAATGGCCCTGTTCCGACAATAACGGGCACACTGAATGTTTGTGTTGGCGCCCAGACCACTCTAAGCAATACTACTACGGGCGGAACGTGGAGCTGCAGTAATACCTCCAAAGCAACGATCGATCCGACAACCGGCATTGTAACCGGTGTCGCAGCAGGTACAGTTACTATTTCTTACTCGTTTTCTTCGGCATGTTTCAGAACTACAACATTTACAGTAAAAGCGCTGCCGGTTATTGGTGGTGCATCTGCTGTATGCGTGTCGTCAAGTGCTACGCTTACGGGCACTCCAACAGGTGGTGTGTGGAGCAGTAGTGATGTTTCTAAACTGACAATAGGTGCGACTTCCGGTGTTGTAAACGGTGTTAGTGCCGGTACACCGACGGTGAGCTACCTCTCTGCAGGCTGTTATTCTACGCGTTCTGTTACGGTGAACCAGTTACCTGATCCGGTCTCTGGATCTGCCGCAGTGTGTGTGGGATCAACTACTACTCTCACCGGTACTCCATCCGGCGGTACCTGGGTGAGTAGCGTTATCTCGAGAGCAACAGTAGGATCATCATCAGGTGTGGTTACAGGTGTTGCAGCAGGTACATCTGTTGTCTCATATACGCTAGCAACGGGTTGTCGCAGAACAACCGTAGTAACAGTAGGTGCTACGCCTAATGTAATTTCAGGTACAACGAACGTTTGTTTGGGAAGCACAACTACCCTTAGTTCCACCACAGCCGGTGGTACGTGGAGTAGTGCGAACACTGCTGTAGCTGCAACCGGTACTGCTACTGCGGCTTCGACTGTAGTTACCGGCACCGGGGTCGGATCGACAACAATCAGTTACACAGCATTTGGCTGTTCGCGCGTCACAACCGTAAATGTAACTGACCCGATTGCATCAATAACAGGAGACTCGGTAATGTGTGTTGGCAGCGCAGCGGCATTAACTACTGCTACAACTGGTGGTACATGGACAAGCAGCAATATTGCTATTGCCAGAGTTGGTTCGCTTTCAGGCCTTGCTTCCGCGATAGCCGTTGGTTCTGTAACAATAACTTATAGAACCGGAGCTACTTGTTTCAAGAAAAAGCAGATAGCTGTAGTTTCCGGATTGGCAGCAATTACAGGCAATACGAATGCATGTGTTGGCTATACAACTATACTCAGCCATCCGGTTTCCGGGGGAGTGTGGACCAGCAGTAATACAGCACGTGCAACTATTGATGCCTCTACAGGTGTTGTTACAGGTATCACTAATGGATCGGTGGTTATTACCTATGCTTTAAGTACGGGATGCTATGTAACGAAATCGGTTGTTGTGTACAATCTGCCGCTTCCTATTTCCGGTACGTCCACAGTATGTGAGGGGAATATTACTATTCTCTCTACTGTTACCGGAAGTAGCGGAACCTGGGGTAGTTCTAATGCTACAGTAGCCACCGTAGCCCCTACAATTGGTAATGTGACCGGTATTGCAAGTGGTACAGCAACAATCACCTATACCGCCTACTCAGGGTGTTACGTTGTGAGGGATGTTACTGTGATCCCTACTCCGGCCGCCATTACAGGTACGTCTACGGTTTGTGTCGGTACACAGATCACTCTTGCAAGTGCAACTTCGGGTGGTACATGGAGCAGTAATACACCAACAGCGGCTGTTGTAGGTTCTACTTCAGGTGTGGTTACTGCAGTTGGTGGTGGAAACGCGATCATAAGTTATGTGATGCCGAACGGTTGTCGCAGGACGACTACTATTACTACAAACGTTCAACCAGCGGCTATTACCGGTCCTGCAGTAGTTTGTGTTGACAATAGCAGCACGTTGTCTACTTCTACACTTGGTCAGACATGGAGCAGCAGTAACGCCTCAGTTGCTACCGTTGGTTCTCTGTCAACGTCCACGGCTTCAGTAACTCCGGTTGCTGCAGGTACGGCTACGATAAGCTATACAAACTCGTTTGGTTGTTCCCGAACCTATAACATAACCGTTAATAGCGCGGTGCCTGCGATAACCGGAGAATCCTCTGTTTGTACAGGTAAAACTGTGGTACTATCGAATACGCTCACCGGGGGGACATGGAGCAGCAGCAGCACTGCCAAGGCATCTATTGGCAGCGCTTCGGGGATAGTCACCGGCATATCGTCCGGTAGTGCGATTATCACCTACAGGCTCAGCTCTGCTTGTTTCAGAACCACTACAATGTCTGTGAATGTATCACCGGCGGGTATCACCGGTTCGTCAACGGTGGTCGCTGGTTCTTCTACCACACTTTACTGTGCCACAACCGGCGGTGCATGGAGTAGCAGTAACACTGCGGTAGGGGAGGTTGGCAGCACCTCTGGCGTTGTAACGGGCGTTAGTGCGGGCACAATGACAATAACATATTCGCTTACAGCGAGCGGATGTCGTTCGGTTAAATCAATGACTGTTAATCCGGTGCCGATGGCGAAGGGAGAGCAGGAGATGGAAAACATCACAGACAAGAGGTTTGTCATGTACCCGAACCCAACTCAAGGAGACCTGACTCTGGAGTCATCTGTTAATGGTGTACTTAGAATGTACACTATTGACGGTAAGCAGGTTGCTGAGTACCGCATTGGTGAAGCGGCGGTGGCTATCCAATTGCCGGCTGATCTTGCAAACGGCGTTTACTTGTGTAGGTTCTTCGGAGATAATGGTTCTGTTGAGTCGGTGAGACTGATCTATCAACAATAATGGTGACGGATGGTGCGGTCAGGTAAATGGCCGCACTATTTTTTTTCGTTCCTGTTTTTCCCGTGGTTTGTCATCCACGAGATATTGCAAGCCCGCCGTATGGCGGGCTTGTTACTTATGGCTATGTTGAGCTGGGAAATTTCTTCGGTGGTTTACTGCAGGACTGTTCACTCTTTTCTATGTTTCTTTTTGGGGTATTGCGGGAAACAAATATTTCGTTCGGGCGTGGTGTGGAAGTGTGGAGAGTGATCCGTTACCGGTGTTGAAGATGTTGAAATAAAAAAGCCAGCCTGAGAACAGGCCAGCCCCTATAAACCCTATCACCATGAAAACTTTACAAAAGTAGTCAGTCTTTTCATTCGTTGTCAGTCATTTGTTCCATAGCGCTATAGAATTAAGTAATTGCATCTGTGTGTACAATGTTTTTAATGAATTTGTAAAAGGTTTGGTCGAATCATGCCAATGAAAAAGCGTTTACAGGAATGTAGACACGGGTTGAAATACACTCGCACAAGTTGGGACGAAATTGTCAAATCAGGAGGCAATCGCCTCCTGATTTGATTTGACATGGGAGTATCAGGCAATAGAGACGACTGATACTACGTAGTCGAACGCATAGTATGAATCCTGCTTGCCATTGTAAAGCATCTGCTGGAATGCACCCACCTTTGTAAGGTCAATTGCAAAGATGAGGTCGTCTGTGCTTATGTCGTCATAGTCGAACAGACATACGGCACCGGCGGGCAGTCCCGGCAGATCAGATCCCGGCATTTGAGAAAGAGTGAAAGGCGTATTTGGAGCCGATGTGTCTTTCGCAAAATGGAAGTTTCCTTTTCTGAAGTCGTTTGGCCAGCCATTTGGAACGGGCCACAATGTCCACGGGTAACTGGTGCTGGCCGGTTTGTGGTTATCTTCAGTGGGTTGCGGATTGTTGACATCAGGACACCACGAAATGTAGCCATTGTCGGCAAGTTTACGTGCGATCCGCTCGTCGAAGTCGATCTGCTGAATAAGCCCCTGCACCACCTGGCTCAGGTTTACCACTTTGTCCACGATATCGACGACTGTGCACACATTGTTCTGAACCACGCATGAGAGGTCTGACGCTAATCCGGTGACTTTGCTCGCTACCTCGAGCGCGTTTTGGGCGGCCTGATCGTCGCTGATGCTTAATGACGACGAAGGCAAAAAACAAGTGATCTGGTTGAAAACGATCTGATAATTGTCTGGCATAAAAATAGGTTTTTGAATGATGCTCTTACTCTGTTATGTAGGGTTTTCAGATTCCCCCTTTCTACTGTTTCAGCACTTAGCATGCTTCTTTTTTACATCACAAAAGTGCATGCAGTTGCCGGACTTATGTTTAGTGAAATGCTCATGTAACGATGGTATTAATCCTCCGGGGATATGGGTGAAAACACTGTGTCGGGTTGTGGTTGAAATTATAGAGGCGTTATGACCCGGCCCGATAGTAAACAGGTCCACAGCCGGGCATATCCATTGCAGATCGGCGGCGAGTGGGAGTTTTATTTTCTATACCAGTTGCGATATAAAATGTCGAACTTTGCCCTATTATCGGTGTCGGTAGAAATTATGAGGTTATTATGATCAAGATATTTATACTTGTTGCTCTTTGTCTTGCCGTTATCTATTCGGCCATAACTTATGCAGCAAACAAAAAGGTGGAACGACAGAAGTATAGTATTGAGAAGACGATAGAAGGGATAGAGATACGTTTTTATCCGAGAGCGGTTCTGGCTACTGTGAAGTCGCCCGGAGAGAGCTATATGGATAGGAGTAGTGATAATTTCAGATCATTGGCAGGATACATTTTCGGAGGTAATAGCTCTTCTTCAAAGATAGCTATGACTGCGCCTGTGCATATGGAGGTAGACTCGTCTATGAATAGTATGAGTTTTGTGATGCCTTCGGGATATGATATATCCAATTTGCCGCAGCCAGACAACAATTCTGTTACTTTCAGGTATTCTAAGGAAGGCTACTATGCGGCCATAAAATTTGGCGGGTTTGCAAATAATCGCAAAATAGACGAGAAGATAGAGGAGTTGAAGGCAATTCTTGCGAAGCTGGGGTACAAGGCTTTGGGTGGCTATACCTTTCTGGGGTACAATGCGCCATGGGATGTAGTGAACAGGGAAAATGAGGTGATCGTTGAGATCGAGTACCGATCGTAATTCAAAACCAGGTTTGGGTATTGCAAACCTTTCGGACAGCAGGCAGGCGGCAAACCAAGGCATCCCCGCGCAATCGGGGCCGTCGCCAGGCTTGAGAGCGCGATTATTCGTTTAAGTCTTCGAACGTGAGTTTGTTTTCGGATTTGCTTATCGATATCCTTCTGAAAGTGGGAGCATATCCCTCAGTGCCGCTCGGCTTGAAGTATTCGCGGACATAAGCGTTTTCGGTTTCGTAGTTCTGAGTAATTGTTGGGCCGAGATAACGGTCTTTAGTTAAATACAGTGTACCGTTGATCGAC
>JACCDX010286276.1_pt1 | contig 17313 bp, 16 predicted proteins | sample 7449681 | NCBI WGS metagenome assembly JACCDX01 (sample SAMN15323450, study PRJNA562643) | freshwater metagenome | isolation source: river surface water | place: USA:Blue River Watershed | collected 2017-08-18
AGGGCCAGATCCGCGTCAAGACCCGCGCCGAGCTGGCCGCCGCCTGGGACGAACTCGACCGCGTGCCCTGCGTGCTCGAAGCCATGCTGCCCCTGGCCTACGAGGTCAGCGTGCTGGTGGCGCGCGGCCGCGACGGCCAGGTCGTGCACTTCCCCATCCAGCAGAACCTGCACCGCGACGGCATCCTGGCCGTCACCACCGTGCCCGCGCCCGACCTGAGCGCCGCCGTGGCCGAGCAGGCCTATGCCTCGGCCCACCGCATCGCCTCGTCGCTGGACTACGTGGGCGTGCTGTGCGTCGAATTTTTCGTCTTGCAAGATGGCCGCATCGTGGCCAACGAGATGGCCCCGCGCCCGCACAACAGCGGCCACCACACCATCGACGCGTGTGACGTGTCGCAGTTCGAGCTGCAGGTGCGCTGCATGACCGGCCTGCCGCTGGTGGCGCCCGTGCTGCACAGCCCCTGCCTGATGCTCAACCTGCTGGGCGATTTGTGGTTCCCCGATGGCGCTGCCGACCCGGTCGAGCCGGATTGGGCCGCCGTGCTGGCGCTTTCGGGTACCCACCTGCACCTCTACGGCAAGGCCAGCGCCCGCAAAGGCCGCAAGATGGGCCACCTCACCGTGACCGGCGCCACGCCCGAAGCGGCCCGCGCCACGGCGCTGCAGGTGGCGGCCCTCCTGGGCATTGCCCCGTTCTGAGGCTGGCCTCACACTCGCACCATGCCCCTGCTCGATCCTGATCAACAGCCCGATGCCATCGTGCAGGCGGCCGATCGCCTGAAAGCCGGCGGCCTGGTGGCCATGCCGACCGAAACCGTCTACGGCCTGGCGGCCAACGCCAGCGATGACGCCGCCGTGGCCCGCATCTTCGCGGCCAAGGGGCGACCGGCCGATCACCCGCTGATCGTGCACGTGGGCAACATCTACGCGGCCTTTGGCTTTGTTGATGCCTTCCCGCCGGTGGCCCGCCAGCTGGCCGAGGCCTTCTGGCCCGGGCCGCTCACCGTCATCGTGCCGCGCAAGCCGGGCGTGGCCACGGCTGCGGCCGGTGGCCACGACACCATCGGCCTGCGCTGCCCCGATCACCCCGTGGCGCAAGCCCTGCTGCAGGCCTGTGCCGAGCGCGACGTGATGGGCCTGGCCGCACCGAGTGCCAACCGCTTTGGCCGCATCAGCCCCACGCTGGCCGCCCACGTGGTCGACGAGTTCCAAGACCAAGACGACGCCGCCGATCCGCTGGACGCCGTGTGGGTGCTCGAAGGCGGTGCGGCCGAGGTGGGGATTGAATCCACCATCGTGGACTGCTCGCGTGCACAGCCTGTGTTGTTGCGCCCCGGGCGCCTGACCCTGGCCGAGATCGAGGCCGTGGTGGGCGGGCCCGTGGCCTGGTCGCGCCCCGAGGCGCCAGACCCCAACGCCCCGCGCGCCTCGGGCACGCTGATCGCCCACTACGCCCCGCGCGCCAAGCTGCGCCTGCTGCCCACCGAGGCGCTGGCCGCCGAGCTCGATGCCGCCGAGCGCCACATGGAAACCGTGCCCGCCATCGTGCGTGCCGCCGCCGCAGGCCAGACCCACCACATTGGTGTGTACTCGCGCAGCCTGTGGGCCTGGCACAAGCCGCACGCGGGCGTGCTGCACCGCTCCATGCCGGGCGATGCCGTCACCGCCGCGCACGACCTGTTTGCCGACCTGCGCGAACTCGACGCCCACGGCGTGAGCGAGATCTGGGTCGAGGCCCCGCCCGACGATCTCGCCTGGGACGGCGTGCGCGACCGCCTGCAGCGTGCCGCGGCCGCCTGATCTCCCCGCTTTACCGCCGCTTGACACGGGGCGTATATGCTTGCGCCCTGTTGCCGATTCACCTCGATCCTGCTGACCCATGCTGACCGCTGCCCGCTTCCTTTCGCGCTCTGTTTCGCGCCGTGCCGCCACCCTGACGGCCGTGGCCGCTGCTGCGGTGGTGCTCAGCGCCTGCGGCAGCGGCAGCCGGGTGTCGTATTTCGTGCCAACCAAGATGGTCTCGTTTGGCGATGAAAACAGCCTGATCGACACCTACGAGGACAGCGCCTTCGTGCAAGCCGATGGCACGACGGCCGGCAAACTCCAAGGTTTGGTCTACACCGTCAACACCCTGGTGGCAGGCCCCGAGAATGCCGTCAATTACGTGGTGTGCAACGAATCCAGCATCGCCAGCACCTACACCGCCTGCACCACCGCCAATGGCGGCACCGCAGGCACGCTCGCGGCCACCACCTACACCGGACAGTGGTTCCAGGCCACCGACATCGGTAGCCACGTCATCGAGGTGCGGCACGACACCACCTCGACCCAGAACCAGCGCATGGACCTGCGCTACGCCTGGTCGTGCTCCAACAACACCATCTGGACCCAGGTGGTGGCACACGCCTACAAGCTCGGCTATGCCACGTACAAGGGCACGGCGGGCCAATGCCCCACCGACAGCTACAGCAACGCCTACACCTACGCGGCCTACGGCGCCAAGGTGGCCGATGTGGTCAACCAGATCACGGCCCATGGCGGCGAGTTGGGCAAGGGCACGCTGGCCACGGTGATGGCCGGCCAGTGGGACATCTACGAGCAGTACCAAGCGGTGCTGGCCGGCAAGAGCCAGGGCGACGCAGAAGCCGAGCTCAAGGCCCGCGCCGTGCAACTGGCCGATGCCATCGTGGCCATGACCAACACCGGCACCAAGGTGGTGGTGGCGCTCACGCCCGATCTGGGCGAGTCGCCCCTGGCCTACAACGCGGGCAAGACCGCTTTGCTCAAGGCGCTGACCACCGCCTTCAACGACACCCTGTACATCGAGAACCTGGCCAGGCGCGTCACGCAAGGCGGGCGGGTGTTGGCCGGGGTCAACGCCACCTTGCTCACCAACACCGGCACACGCAGCACGGCCTATGTGTACGCGCCCAACGTGGTGTGTCCGGCGGCCGATACCTACGACGCAAGCACCAGCTCGGGCAGCAACCTGTTCGACCCCATTGGTCAGCGCGTGACCAGCAGCTACATCACGGCCAAGCTGGGCGGCGACACCTTCAAGGCCGTCAAGTTCTGCAACACGCTGAACACCTCGCTCACCAGCACGGCCGGCACCTACATGTGGGCCGACCAGATCCACTTCTCGACGCTGGGCCACACCCTGATCGGTTCGACCGCCTACTCGCGCGCCAACAACCAGTTCTGAGCGCTGCGGCGCTCTCAGGGCGCGTGGTTCACTGCGCCACCAGCCAGGCCAGCACCTGGCCGTACCACTGGCGCAGCGCAGCCTCTTGCGGGTGCTGCCCCAGCGCCACCACGGCCCAGCGCGTGCCGCTGCGCGCGTCCACCACGCCGGCCATCGTGGCCACGCCATCGAGCGAGCCGGTCTTGATGTGCGCCTGGCCTGCGGCGCCCGTCCAGCGGCGGGCGGTGCCATCCACCCCCACCACCGGCAGCGAGGCCAGCCACTCGGGCATGACCGGGCTGCGCCACATCACCTGCAGCCAACGCCCCAGGCATGCGGCCGAGCTGCGCTCGTCGCGCGACAGGCCTGAACCGTTGTCCACCTGCCAGGCCGCAGGCGTACAGGGGCCGGGGCCAATGCCATCTGCAGTCAGTCGCGTCACCACCTGACGCAGGCTGTCGCGGGCCTGCTCCAGCGTCACCGGGGGCGCGGCCGGTGCGTTGCTGGCCGTGCCCGCCGCGCCCAACGGTGCCGTGCCCAAGCCCGGCAGGCTCAGCATCAGCTGGCGCGCCATCACGTTGTTGCTGAACTTGTTGATGTCGACCACCACCGCGCTCAAGGGCGGTGATCGCCAGCGTTGCCACACCGGCAGGCCGACAGGCCACGGGGCCTGGCGCACCGTGCCGCCCAGGGTGCCACCCAGGGCCTGCCAGCTCGCCAGCAGGCTGCGTGCGGCATGGTCGCCCGGGCCATCGCCCAGCCACAGCACGGGCCATTCGCGCGGGCCGCAGCTCAGCGGCAGCTTGCCGCGCACCACCACCTGCCAGGGGCGCAGACCGTTGATCAGAGGTGCCCGGACTTGTGGCGCCATCTCCAGCGTCAGGGCCTCGCGCCAATCGCCGGCCACGCAGGCATCGGCCGCCGCTCGGGCCGACTGGGGCATGGCCTGCACCTGGTTGAGCACGCTCACCCCCGCCAGCGTGGGCTCCATCGACACCTGCCACTGGCCCGGGCGGGCGGCATCGGGCGCCAGGCGCAGCGTCACCGCCTGCAGGTTCACCAGCAGCGCATCAGGCCCGGCGTTGTAGGGCTTGAGCGCGGCCCCATCGAAGGCGGCCGCATCGTGTGGTGGCAGCTCGAAGGCCGTGCGGTCCAGCACCAGGTCGCCGGCAATGTGGCGCAGGCCCGCAGCCCGCCAGCGCACCATCATCTGCAGCACGCGCTCGGTCACCAATGTGGGGTCGCCGCTGCCGCGCACCCACACGTCACCCCGCAGTTGACCCTGGGCATCCAGGGTGCCGTGCAGGCCCGTGTCGGTCTGCCAACCGGCGGCCAGGCCGGCCTGCTGCAAGGCCGCGCCGGTGGTGAACAGCTTCATCACCGACGCCACGGGCCGGGCTTGCTGGGTGCGGTGCTGGATCAGGGCAGCACCGGCCGGGCCATCGGCCGCAGGCGGGCCATCGAGCCGGAAGGCCAGCACCGACACCGCGGCCTCGTTCAAGCCGGCGGCGCGCAGGCTGGCCTGGAGCGCCTCGGGCAGGGGGGCGTCGGTGGGCGCTGGCGTCGACGGCAGGCTGGCGGCCGAGGGCGGTGCAAATGTGCTGAGCGTGGCGGTCTGGGCCAAGGTCTGGGCCCAAGCCAGGCCCAACATCCCTGCCAGCACAACCCCCAGCAGGGGCTGCGGCCGGGGCCTCAAGTGACACAAGATGGCGGGTTGCATCCGGCCATCTTAGGCCGCTTGACCTACACTCCCGGCCATGTCTGTGAACGCCGCGCATCGCCTTGCCAACGGTCCCGCCCTTTTGGCGCTGGACACCGCCACCGAGCGCCTGCACGCAGCCCTGGTGGTGGGCGATGCCGCACCGCGTGTGATCGACCTGCCCGGCGGCGCACAGGCCTCGGCCACGCTGCTGCCGGCCTTGACGGCCCTGGTGGCCGAAGCGGGGCTGGCTTGGGCCGATGTGGACGCGCTGGCCTTTGGCGCCGGCCCGGGCGCCTTCACCGGCCTGCGCACGGCATGTGCCACCGTCCAGGGCCTGGCCCTGGGCCTGAACAAGCCCGTGCTGGCCCTCGACACCCTGATGGCCGTGGCCGAAGATGCGCGCCTGGCCCACCTGACCGACCTGGCCAACTCGGGCAACGTGGATGCCGATGCCGCCATCGGCCCGGCCTGGGCCTCAGCCCACGCCAACGTCTCGCTGTGGGCCCTGCAAGACGCCCGCATGGGCGAGCTCTACGCCGCCAGCTACCGCTGGGACGGCCAACGCTGGCACGCCGACCAGCCTCCCCAGTTGTGGCCGCTGGGCCATGCCCTGAGCCAGGCACCCGCCTGCTGGGCGGGCAATGCCCTGCAGGCCGATGCCGCCTTGCTGGCGCCCCTGCAAGCCAGCCAGCAGCCGGGCACGCAAGGCCCGGTGGCCGCGCCCCGAGGGGCCGCCCTGGCCAGCCTGGCGCGCCAAGCCTGGGCCCGTGGCGAGGCCATTGATGCCGCCCTGGCCCTGCCGCGCTACGTGCGCGACAAGGTGGCCCAGACCACGGCCGAGCGCCAACAGGCCCGCGCCTGAGCCCACCCAGCAGCCGAGCGGCACCATGTCCACGCGCTTCATCGACCGCCCCCTCACCGAGGCCGACATCCCGGCCGTGCTGGTCATGGAGGCCGACGCCTGCCTGCACCCCATCCACGCCTGGACGGCCGACAACTACCGCTCGTCGATCCGCGCCGGTTACTGGAGCCGCGTGCGCTGTGATCGACAAGGCCGTGTGGTGGCCGTCGTGGTGGCGATGGACGGCGCGGGCGAGGTGCATCTGCTCAACATCGCCGTCGGCCGCGCCTGGCACCGCCAGGGGGTGGCCCACGCACTCATCGAGGTGCTGCTCGACCGCTGCCGCCACCAGGGCGCCGACGGCCTGTGGCTGGAGGTGCGCCCCAGCAACGCACCGGCCCTGGCGCTGTACCTGCGCGAAGGCTTCGAACACGTGGGCGTGCGCCGCAACTACTACCCTGCGGCCGAGGGCCGCGAAGACGCGCTGGTGATGAAACGATCCGTGTCGCTGCAGGCGCCGGGCGCGGCCCCCATCGGGCAGGAGTTGCCATGACCTGGTCGACCGCACAACGCGCCATGCTGCGTGAGTTGGGGGTGCCCGCCTTCTGGCCGGAGGTGAGCCCGGACGAGGCGGCAGCCCCTGCAGCGGCCCCCCCAGATTCGGTCGCAGCCCCCGCTCCTGCAGCCGCCGCAGCCGCAGCCGCAGTCCAGTCTGATGACGAGGCCTTGGCCGCCGCCATGGCCCGCCCCGACGCTGCCGTGCGGGCCGAACGCAACGCCGAACGCAACGCCGGCCTGCGCCCCGTGGCCGCCAGCCTGCCCTCGGCTGCCCCCACCGGCAGCGCCCAGGCCGAGCTGGGCCAGCGCCCCAGCGGCATCGACACCATGGACTGGCCCGCACTGCGCACGGCCGTGGCCGGCTGCGAAGCCTGCGGCCTGTGCAAGGGCCGCACCCAGGCCGTCTTCGGCGTGGGCCACCCGCAGGCGCACTGGATGATCGTGGGCGATCCGCCCGTCGAACAAGAAGACAAGCAGGGCGAGCCCTTCGTGGACAAGCCCGGCCAGCTGCTTGACCGCATGCTGGCGGCCGTCGGCCTCACGCGCGACGAGGCCCCGGCGGCCGAGCAGGTCTTCATCGCCAACGTGCTCAAGTGCCGCCCGCCGGCCAACCGCATCCCGCTGCCGCAAGAGCTGGCGCAGTGCGAGCCCTATCTGCTGCGCCAGGTGCAACTCGTGCAGCCCAAGCTGATCTTGGCCATGGGGCGCTTTGCCGTGCAAAGCCTGCTGAAGTCCAGCGAGCCCATCGGCAAGCTGCGTGGCCGTGTGCACGACTACCACGGCGTGCCGCTGGTGGTCACCTACCACCCCGCCGCACTGCTGCGCTCACTCGCCCACAAGGCCCTGGCCTGGGATGACCTCTGCCGCGCCCGCGAGGTGCTGCACACACAGCCGCCCGCTCAGTTGCCCAGGTAGCGTTTCGATCGGAACCACCACACCAGGCCCACGAGCACGCCCCCCATCAGCCCCAGGGCGATCCAAAAGCCCGTGCGGTTGTGGATCAAGGGCAGGGCGTCGAAGTTCATCCCGAACACGCCGGTGATCAGGTTCAGCGGCAGGAAGATGGCGGTCAGCACCGTCAGCGTCTTCATGATGTCGTTGGTGCGGCTGCCCTGCAGCGAGAAGTGCATTTGCACCGCGCTCTCGGCCGACGACTCCAGCCGCCGCACGTGGGCCAACACGCGCTCGATGTGCTCTTGGACATCGCGTGAGCGCACCCGCAGCAGCTCGCGCTCGCGCACCCCGGCGGCCTCGCTGGGCATGGGCCACTCTTCGAGCGCGTCGATCCATTCCTGCACCGCGCTGCGCTGGTCTTCGCAGGTGTCTTCCAGCATGTGCAGCGTGTTGCGCGAGTCGAGCAGCGCCTGCCAATGCGTGAACTGCTGGCGGTTGCTCAGCAGCTCTTGCTGCAGGTAGCCGAACTGGCGGGTCAGCAGCCGGCGCAAGTCCAGGGAGCTGTCGACCATGTGGTTGACGATGCGCAGCATCAGGTCTGCGGGGCTGGGTGGCATGCGCGAGCTCGCGCCCCGGTACTCGGGCCGGGGCTGGGCGTGAGACGCCGCGTAGTCGCCCGGCTCGGCCCAGGCGCTCACGGTGGGGGCTTCGTCGGCGGCCGCGTCACCCAGCGCGGCGATGCCTTCGCTCAAGGTCGATGGCGCGGGCGCCAGGTTGGGCGGCACCATTTGCGACAGCCGCGCCTCGAAGAAATCGCGCACCGAGCAATCGGCCGGGTGCACCGTCAGCAGCACGCGGTCAAACAGCGCAAAGCCCACCGGGCTGGTGTCGATGGCGGCCATGGCCTGGCGCGCCGTGCTGGCCGTGCCCTGGGCATCGTCCAGAAACAGGCGCTCGGTGCCCGCGCCCGCTGCCAGACGGCGGAACACCAAGATGTCGTACCACGAGGTGTAGTCGTACTGCGAGGGCAACTGCGGGTTGAGCAGGTCCTGCACGTGCAGGTCCACCAGGGCGCCACCGGCCAGGCGCTGCAGGTGCATCTGCACCTGGGCGAGTTGCACTTCGAAGACGCGGCGGCTGGTGGTCACCCACAAAAAGCCCTGCGCGGGCGGCGTGCTGGGCCAGCCGGGCAACTCGGTGAATTGCTCGTGGATGTGGAAAAAGCGCATGCGGCTAGCCTAGCGCAAGCCGCGTGCGCGCACCGAGGCGTGTGGCACTCAGGCCTGCTCGTCGCGCAGCTTTTGTGCGGCCTCCAGCGCGAAGTAGGTCAGCACGCCGTCGGCGCCCGCGCGCTTGAAGGCCAGCAGGCTCTCCATCATCACGGCGTCGTGGTCCAGCCAGCCGTTTTGCGCCGCAGCCTTGAGCATGGCGTACTCGCCGCTCACCTGGTAGGCGAAGGTGGGCACGCGGAACTCGTCCTTCACCCGGCGCACGATGTCCAGGTAAGGCATGCCGGGCTTGACCATCACCATGTCGGCGCCCTCGGCGATGTCCATGGCCACCTCGCGCAGCGCCTCGTCGGTGTTGCCCGGGTCCATCTGGTAGACCTTCTTGTCGGCACGGCCCAGGTTGCCCTTGGAGCCCACTGCATCGCGGAAGGGGCCGTAGAAGGCGCTGGCGTACTTGGCGCTGTAGGCCATGATCCGCGTGTGGATGTGGCCGGCGGCCTCCAGCGTCTCGCGGATGGCACCGATGCGGCCGTCCATCATGTCGCTGGGGGCGACGATGTCCACGCCGGCGTCGGCTTGCACCTTGGCCTGCTCGCGCAGCACGGCCACGGTCGGGTCGTTCAGGATGTAGCCCGTGTCATCGAGCAGGCCATCCTGGCCGTGGCTGGTGAAGGGGTCGAGCGCCACGTCGGTCATCACACCCAGCTGCGGGAAGCGTGCTTTGAGCAGGCGCACCGTGCGCGGCACCAGGCCGTCGGGGTTGAGCGCTTCGCGGCCGTCTGGCGTTTTGAGCGCCGCATCGATCACCGGGAACAGCGCCAGCACTGGCACCCCCAGCGCCACGCAGCGCTCGGCCGCCGCCAGCAGCGGGCCGCGCCCCAGCCGTTCCACGCCCGGCATCGAGGCCACGGCCTGGCTGCCATCGTCTTGGTCCAGCACGAAGACCGGGTAGATCAGGTCGGCCGCACTCAGCGCATGCTCGCGCACCAACCGGCGAGAGAAAGCGTCGCGGCGCAGGCGGCGGGGGCGGTGCAGGGGGTAGGGGGCGAACGAGGTCATGCGTGTCTGAATTCGTTAAAAATCTGTGAAGGCGTGCAAACCCGTCAAAAAACAGCCACGAAAAACTAGGTTTTCGGACAAAAAAGGGAGACAAGGCTTGCGAGACCCTCCTATAATCGACCCTGAATGATACGCCGCAAGGCCTCATTCCCTGCTTTTCCTCCCTGAGCAGGTGCCTTACCGTGATGACAGCGTTAAGGCTTGAAAGCCCCGGCCATGCCGGGGCTCTTTTTTTGTCCATTCAATGTGTGCATATTTCACACATCAAGCCAAGCCCGCCCGTGCCTTGGCGGGCCTGATCGAGGGCGATGGCACGCCGGCGCTCAGCACTGCGGGGCGCCGCGCCTGCTTATGATGCCGCCATGAGCAACGCATACCTGTGGGTCAAGGCCCTGCACATCATTTTCGTGGCCAGTTGGTTCGCGGGCCTGTTCTACCTGCCGCGCCTCTTCGTCAACCTGGCCATGGTGCCGGGCGACAGCCACGCCGAACGCGAGCGCCTGCTGGTGATGGCGCGCAAGCTCTACCGATTCAGCAGCCTGCTGATGGTGCCGGCGCTGGTGTTCGGCCTGTTGCTGTGGCTGTACTTCGGCATGGGCAAGGGGCCGGGGCAGATCTGGCTGCACCTCAAGCTCACCTTGGTGATCGGCGTGATCGGCTATCACCATTACTGCCGCAAGCTGCTGCGCGAGTTCGAGGGCCTGCAATGCCGCCGCAGCCACAAGTGGTTCCGCGTGTTCAACGAGGTGTCGGTGCTGCTGTTTGCGGCCATCGTGTGCCTGGTGGTGCTCAAGCCCACCGTCTGACGCGCCCCCCATGCGCGAGCCCCAGGCCCACCGCAGCACCGCCTGGCCCCTGAGCCTGGTCGCGCTGGCGCTGGTGGCCTACGCCAGCTTCTACCCGCTGTCGGGCTGGGCCTGGCCGCCGGGCTCGGTGTTCCGCTGGTGGCTGCCCAAGCTGCCGCACGAGGTCACCAACGACCTTTCGGCCAATGTGCTGGGCTACCTGCCGCTGGGCGCCATCTGGTGCCTCGCGCACCTGCGCAGCGGCCGCCGGCCCTGGGTGGCCGCCGTGCTGGCCTTGCTCACCTGCTCAGGCTGGTCGTACGCGATCGAGCTGGTGCAGCACTTCCTGCCCAGCCGCGTGCCCTCGGTGATGGACTGGCTGCTCAACACCCTGGGCGCCGCCTGGGGCGTGTTGCTCGCGCTCACCCTGCACGCGCTGGGCTGGGTCAACACCTGGCACCGCTGGCGGGTGCAGTGGCTGGGCCGGCAGATGGGGGGCGGCCTGGCGTTGATGCTGCTGTGGCCGGTGGGCCTGCTCACCCCCTTGGCCACGCCGCTGGGCGAGGGCCGGGTGCTGCCCCGGCTCCACCAGATGCTGGCCGAGGCGGCCTCGGGCTCGGTCTGGGCCGAAGCCGTGGTGCCCAGCGCGCCCGAGTTCTGGCTGCGCCTGCAATGGCGCGTTCACCAATCGGCCCTGTGGGAAGAGCTGGAGCTGGCCACCGTGGTGGCGGGCGCCTTGCTGCCCATGTGCGTGGCCGCCTCGCTCACCTGGCACCGGCGCTTCCGCATCACGGTGTTCGCGCTGACCGTGCTGGCAGCCTTTGGCGTGACCTCGCTCTCATCGGGCCTGAACTTCGGCCTCAACCACGCCCTGGCCTGGCTGACCCTGCCCGGCATCTGGGGCCTGCAGGTGGCGGCCGTGGCGGGCTGGGGCCTGCTGTACCTGAGGCCCCGCTGGGCGGCGGCGCTGGGCTTGGTGATGGCCGTGCTGCTGGTGGTGCTGGTGCACCTCGCGCCGGCCGACCCCTACTACGCCCAGGCCTTGCACAGCTGGGAGCGCGGCCTGTTCATCCGCTTCCACGGGCTGACGCGCTGGATCGGCCAGCTCTGGCCTTGGGTGGCTGCCGGATGGCTGGTGGCCCGCGTGATGGCAAAGCCGGCCACGAGGACTCTGCCTGTGGCGGCAGCGGGCGCGTCCCCCAAGACCTAAAATCGCCCCATGAGCTATTACGAGCGCCACATCTTCTTCTGCCTCAACGAACGCCCCAACGGTGAGGACTGCTGTGCCTTGCACGGCGCCAAGGATGGCTTCGACCATTGCAAGAAGCGCGTCAAGGAACTGGGCCTGGCGGGCCCGGGCCAGGTGCGCGTGAACAAGGCCGGCTGCCTCGACCGCTGTGCGGGCGGCCCGGTGGCCGTGGTCTACCCCGAGGCCACCTGGTACACCTTCGTCGACCAGAGTGACCTCGACGAGATCATCGACCGCCACCTCGTCAAGGGCGAGGTCGTCGAGCGCCTGGTGCTGCCGCCCAGCGTGGGCCGCTGAGGTGAGGGCGCTGCACCCATGATCGGACGCCCCGCATCCCACACCATCGACGGCCTGGTCGGCCAGATCGAGGTGGTGGTGGAAGACCCCGCCACGCCCCCTGTGGGCCTGGCCATCGTGGCCCACCCGCACCCCTTGATGGGCGGCACCATGGACAACAAGGTGGTGCACACCCTGGTGCGCGCCTGCGTGCTGCAGGGCTTGCGCGCCGTGCGCTTCAACTTCCGGGGCGTGGGCCAGACCGAGGGCGTGCACGACGAGGGCCGGGGCGAAACCGCCGACATGCTGGCCGTGCTCGCCCACTGCCGCACTGACCCGGCCATGCGCGAGCTGCCGGTGGTGCTGGCCGGCTTTTCGTTTGGCGGGGCCGTGGCCGCGCAGGCCCACCAGCAGTGGCTGGCCCAGGGGGGCGCGACCAGCACGCCGCTGGTGCTGATCAGCCCGGCCGTCACCCGCCTGGCCGTGCCGCCCGTGCCGCCGGGCACCCTGGTGGTCGAGGGCGAGCAAGACGACGTCGTGCCGCCCGAGGCCATCCTGAACTGGGCGCGCCCGCAGTCGCTGCCCATCACCCTGGTGCCGGGCACCGGGCATTTCTTCCACGGCCAGCTGGCCACGCTGCGCGAGCTGGTGCGCCGCCACCTGGCGGCCAGCCTGGCGACACGCTGACACCGTTTTCACATCTTTGCACGGGCACAGCGTCCGTGCGGTTCACACTTCCAGACATGACCTTTGCCCCTCGCCGCCTGCGTGCGGCCTCCCTGTCACTGGCCTGCGCCTTGAGCCTGGTCGCCGCACAACCCTGGCTGTCGGCCTCGGCCTGGGCGCAAGGCGCGGCCCCGCTGGGCGGCTTTGCCGAGCCCTCGACCGCCATGCCGCAGCCGCCCGAAATCGCGGCGCGCGCCTTCATCCTGCAAGACCTCAGCAGCCGCCAGACGCTGTCGGCCCGCAACGCCGACCAGCCCGTCGAGCCCGCATCGCTGACCAAGCTGATGACGGCCTACCTGGTGTTCCAGGCCCTGCAAAGCGGCAAGCTCAGCCTCACGCAAGAGCTGCCCGTGTCCGAGCGCGCCTGGCGCACCGGCATGACCGGCGCCTCGCGCTCGTTCATCGACGTGGGCAGCCGCGTGAAGGTCGATGACCTGATCAAGGGCATGATCGTGCAAAGCGGCAACGACGCCACCGTGGCCCTGGCCGAAGGCGTGGGCGGCTCGGTCGAAGGCTTCGTCGAGATGATGAACCGCCAGGCCCAGGCCTTTGGCCTCAAGACCACGCGCTTTGCCAACCCCGAAGGCCTGACCGCGCCCGGCCACATCACCACCGCCCGCGAGCTGTCGGTCATCGCCACGCGCTTGATCACCGACTTCCCCAACTCGCTGCCGTACTACTCCATGAAGGAGTTCACCTTCCACGGCATCAAGCAGGGCAACCGCAACCTGCTGCTCTACCGTGACCCCACGGTCGACGGCCTGAAAACCGGCTACACCGACGCCGCCGGCTACTGCCTGATCGCCACCGCCAAGCGCCCCATGCCCGGTGGTGGCGAGCGCCGCCTGCTGAGCGTGGTGGTGGGCACGGCCTCGGCCGAGGCGCGCGCCAACGAGAGCCAAAAGCTGCTCAACTGGGGCTACAGCAGCTTCGACGTGGTCAAGCTGTTCGACGCCAACCAGCCCGTCACCACCGCCCCGGTGTGGAAAGGCCAGGCCAAGCAGGCCCGCCTGGGCCGCAGCACGCCCATCAGCGTGATCGTGCCGCGCGGCCAGGGCGGCAGCATCCAGACCAACGTGACCCGCCCAGACCCGCTGCTGGCCCCGCTGAGCAAGGGCCAGCCCGTGGGCAGCCTGGAGATCAAGGTGGGCGGCGCCACCTGGCAGACGCTGCCGTTGCAGTCGCTCGACGACGTGCCCCAAGCCGGCTTCTTTGGCCGCGTCTGGGACGCCATCCGCCTGGGCGTGAAGTGAGTGCCCCCTGACGCATGACCCCCTTGAGCCTGACCCCATGAGCGACCACACCCCCGCCAACCCCCCCGTGCCGCCGCAAGAGTCCCTGCTCACGTTCCCGGCCGATTTCCCCATCAAGGTGATGGGCGTGCACCACGCGGACTTCGTGACCGCCGTGGTGGCCATCGTGCAGACCCACGCCCCGGCCTTTGACGCGGCCACCCTGGTGCACCGCCCCAGCAGCGGTGGCAAGTACCTGGGCCTGACCGTGACCGTGACCGTGCACAGCCGCGAGCAGCTCGACAACATCTACCGCGGGCTCACCAGCCACCCGCTGATCAAGTACGTGCTCTGAGCGGCGTCCTCCGCACAAACCCGCCGCCCGCTCCAGGGTGGCGTTCGCGCGGCGTGACGCTCCCCGTCATGGGCGCCGCATACAATCGTTTGCTTCTTTTCAAGGATCCCTGCTGTGTTCATCTCTGACGCTTACGCCCAAGCCGCCGCGCCCGCTGCCGGTGGTGCCGCTGGCTTCCTCAACATGGTCTTCCCCATCTTGCTGTTCGTGGGGCTGTACTTCGTGATGATCCGGCCGCAGATGAAGAAGCAAAAGGAAATGCGCGCCATGCTCGACGCCCTGGCCAAGGGCGACGAGGTGGTCACCCAGGGCGGCGTCCTGGGCAAGATCACCAAGCTGGGCGACACCTATGTGCACGTCGAAGTCGCCAATGGCGTCGAGCTGATGCTCCAGCGCGTGGCCATCATCCAGGTGCTGCCCAAGGGCACCTTCAAGTGATTTGAGACCGACATGAACCGCTACCCCTGGTGGAAATACCTCATCATCGCCGTCGCCCTGTTCGTGGGCCTGGTCTACACCCTGCCCAACTTCTTTGGTGAGGCCCCGGCGGTTCAGCTCTCCAGTGGCAAGGCCACCGTCAAGCTCACGCCCGACGCGGTCGCCCAGGTCGAACAGGCCCTGAAGGCCGGCGGCGTGAAGGCCGATTTCGTCGAGTTCGACGGCAACTCGGTGCGCGCACGCTTTGCCGACACCGACACCCAGCTCAAGGCCAAGGACGTCATCGGCAAAGCCTTCAACCCCGACGAGGCCGACCCGCACTACATCGTGGCGCTCAACCTGCTGTCGCGCTCGCCGAACTGGCTGCGCAGCATGCACGCGTTGCCCATGTACCTGGGCCTGGACCTGCGCGGTGGCGTGCACTTCCTGATGCAGGTGGACATGAAGGCCGCGCTGACGCAAAAGCTCGACGCGCTGACCAGCGACATCCGCACCCAGCTGCGCGAGAAGGACATCCGCCACGCCGGCATCCGCCGCGAGGGCGACACCGTGGTGGTGCGCTTCCGCGACGAGGCCACCCGCAAGGCCGCCTCGCCCGTGCTGCAAGACCGCATCCTCGACCTGAAGTGGGTCGAGCAGACGGACACCGCCTCGGGCGACGTGACCCTGGTGGGCACGTTCGACCCCAAGGCCGCCCGCGCCATCCAAGAGCAGGCGCTCAAGCAGAACATCACCACACTGCACAACCGGATCAACGAACTCGGCGTGGCCGAGCCCGTGATCCAGCAGCAGGGCGTCGACCGCGTGGTCGTGCAGCTGCCGGGCGTGCAAGACACCGCCCGCGCCAAGGACATCATCGGCCGTACAGCCACCCTTGAGGTGCGCATGGTCGACGACAGCACCGAGGCCCAGGCGGCCATGGCCGGTGGCCCCGTGCCCTTTGGCATGGAGCGCTACAAGGAGCGTGGCGGCCAGAGCGTCATCGTCAAGCGTGACGTGGTGCTGACCGGCAACAACCTGACGGACGCGCAGCCTGGCTTCGACGAGAACCAGGAGGCCGCCGTGCACCTGACGCTCGACAGCGCCGGCGCCGTCATCTTCCGCAACGTCACCCGCGAATCGGTGGGCAAGCGCATGGCCATCATCCTGTTCGAGAAGGGCAAGGGCGAGGTCGTGACCGCTCCGGTGATCCGCGGCGAGATCAGCGGTGGCCGCGTGCAGATCTCGGGCCGCATGTCGTCAGAAGAAGCCGCCGACACCGCGCTGCTGCTGCGCGCCGGCTCGCTGGCCGCGCCGATGGAGATCATCGAAGAGCGAACCGTGGGCCCCAGCCTGGGCGCCGACAACATCGAGATGGGCTTCAAGAGCCTGATCTACGGTTTCGCCGCCATCGCCGTGTTCATGGTGTGCTACTACCTGCTGTTTGGCGTGTTCTCGACCATCGCGTTGTCGGTCAACCTGCTGCTGCTGGTGTCCGTGCTGTCGATGCTGCAGGCCACGCTGACGCTGCCGGGCATTGCGGCCATCGCGCTGACCCTGGGCATGGCCATCGACTCCAACGTGCTGATCAACGAGCGCGTGCGCGAAGAGCTGCGCAACGGCGTGCCGCCGCAATCGGCCATCGCCGCCGGCTACGAGCACGCCTGGTCGACCATCCTGGACTCGAACGTGACCACGCTGATCGCCGGCCTGGCGCTGCTGGCCTTCGGTTCGGGCCCGGTCAAGGGTTTTGCCGTGGTGCACTGCCTGGGCATCCTGACCTCGATGTTCTCGGCCGTGTTCTTCTCGCGTGGCCTGGTCAACCTCTGGTATGGCCGTCAAAAGAAGCTCAAGGGCGTGTCCATCGGACAGGTCTGGAAGCCCCAAGCCTGATGTTCGCCTGATCCCACCCGAGACCCCACCATGGAATTCTTCCGCATCCGGCGCGACATCCCCTTCATGCGCCACGCGTTGGTCTTCAACGCGATCTCCTTCCTCACCTTCGCGGCGGCCGTGTTCTTCCTGGTCACCCGGGGGCTGCACTTCTCCATCGAGTTCACCGGTGGCTCGCTGATCGAGGTGCAGTACGCCCAGAGCGCCGACATCGGGCGTGCGCGCGCGGCCGTCGAGTCGCTCGGCCTGGGCGAGGTGCAGGTGCAGAACTTCGGCTCCTCGCGCGACGTGCTCATCCGCATGCCCCTGCGCGGCGGCATGAAGCAAGGCGAGGTGGTGGGCAAGGTGTTCACCGCCCTGTGCCAGGCCGAAAAGGGCACCGTGCAACAGCGTGATCCGGGCGAAAACAAAGGCCCCGCGCAGGTGTGCCAGGCCGGCGAGGCCCAGCCTCTGGTGCTGCAGCGCTCCGAGTTCGTTGGCCCGCAGGTGGGTGACGAACTGGCCCACGACGGCGCCCTGGCCCTGGCCGTGACCGTCATCGGCATCATGATCTACCTGGCGATCCGCTTCGAGTGGAAGTTCGCCGTGGCCGGCATCATCGCCAACCTGCACGACGTCATCATCATCCTGGGCTTCTTCGCCTTCTTCCAGTGGGAGTTCTCGCTGTCGGTGCTGGCGGCGGTGCTGGCGGTGCTGGGCTACTCGGTGAACGAGTCGGTGGTGATCTTCGACCGGATCCGCGAGACCTTCCGCAAGATGCGCAAGCTCGACACCCCGGCCGTGATCGACCACGCCATCACCTCCACCATCAGCCGCACCGTGATCACCCACGGCAGCACTCAGATGATGGTGCTGTCCATGCTCATCTTCGGTGGGCCCACGCTGTTCTACTTCGCGCTGGCCTTGACCAT
>JACCDX011792410.1_pt1 | contig 17309 bp, 19 predicted proteins | sample 7449681 | NCBI WGS metagenome assembly JACCDX01 (sample SAMN15323450, study PRJNA562643) | freshwater metagenome | isolation source: river surface water | place: USA:Blue River Watershed | collected 2017-08-18
CTGGAATGGGTGGGATAGAAGCGATGATTAGAATTTTAACTAAAAATCCTAATGCCAAGGTCATTATCCTGTCTATGTATGAGCGTGGACCATTTGTTTCTCATTGTTTAAAAGCGGGTGCAAAGGGGTATTTAACCAAATCAAGCTTAGGTGATGAACTATTGGCAGCCGCAAAAGCTGTTGCCATAGGAAAAAATTATATGAGCTCATCAGTAGCCCAAAGTTTTGCAATTGATACCGTCACAAAACCAAACAACCCTTTGGCTGATTTAAATTCTAAAGAATTTCAAATATTTAGACTGATTGCTGAAGGCAAAGAGATTGATGAAATTGCGGATTCTTTGAAATTGAGTTCGAAAACGATTGCTAATTACCAAAGCATCATCAAAAGAAAACTGGATGCGGTGAGCTCAATCGATATATTAAAAATTGCTATACAGCATGGTTTGATAGAAGCAAGTGATTTGGAAAAGGGCTTGGATGCTTAGAAAAGTAAGGATTCCCATGCAAAATCGGGAAAAATTCCCGATGCTATTTATATATAATTTGCCAATTATTTTTTTGTTAGATGAGATTAATTAATGAATTCAAATCGCAAACTTATTTATCTCGCAGTCATGGCTTCTTTAGCCGCGCCTTTGGCAAGTGCTGCAGATGCATTAAAAACAGATAAAGTGGAGGTTATTTCAACTTCCCCACTTCCAGGAATTGGTGTTCCTATCAATTTGATTCCAAGCAACGTTCAGACAGTTAAGTCAGAAGATATTGTTAAACAGCCTGGTGTGTCCATCGCGGATTATATGATTAACAATATGCAAGGGGTGACCGTGTCAGACATGACAGGGAATCCTTGGCAGCCTGAAATTAATTTTCGTGGTTATTCATCCACGCCTCTGTTAGGTAATGCACAAGGCTTGTCTACTTATATCGATGGTGTGCGCGTGAATGAATCCTTTGGGGATGTGACACTGTGGGACAAAATTCCTAGCTTCGCGATTGGCAATATGCAATTAGTGCCAGGTTCTAACCCGGTTTATGGTCTTAACACTTTGGGTGGAGCGATTGCCATTCAAACCAAAAATGGTCGGGATAACCAAGGCATAGGCATTGAATATGAGGCGGGCTCTTGGGGTCGTCAACGCGCTTTATTCGAAGCGGGTGGTGTCTCTAAGGATGGCTCGGTGGATTACATCATCGGTTATCAACATCTGACAGAAGATGGCTGGCGTAAGTATTCTCCTTCACATCTCAATCAACTGTTTGCCAAAACGGGTTGGCAAAATGAAACCACCCGTTTAGACCTGACCTATATTGGCTCAGACAATAATCTGATTGGTAATGGTTTTACCCCAGAGTTTTTCCTCTCTGGCGACCGTAACCAAATTCATACTCGGCCAGATTTCACCAATAACTATTCGCACTTCTTGGCTTTAAATGGCTCGCACTGGATGAACGACACCACGATGATTTCGGGTAACGTTTACTATCGCAAGTCCAATCGTCAAACCCGCAATGGTGATGGTTTTGAGGCGGGCGAAGATGACTTAGCAGGCTACCAAGCACAGCTAGGTAGTGTCTATGCAGGCTTAGGGATTGCACCCTCTGACGAAGACGAAATCAAAGGTTCTGTCATGAATCGTACCAAGACACGTCAGGATACCTACGGTTTCACCTCGCAAATTGCCAAGAGCGATGATTTTATGGGCAAGAAAAATAATTTCATCCTAGGGTTTGGCTACGATTATTCATTCATCAAATTCAAGCAAGGTTTCCAAGCTAACCTAGGCGCGCTTTCCTATCCTTCAGGCGGTGATGAAGAGGTTGCTGTGTTCAATCAGGATGTGTTTGATTCAAGCCGCAATGTTGTATTGACTGGTGCATATGCTCAGCCGTATCAACAGACTACAGGTTTGACCGGTAAGCAATGGACAGCTAGATTATTCTCCTCTGACACCTTATCGCTGAATGATTTTTGGCATTTAAATGCAGGGGCCAGCTGGAACTTCACTCGTGTGGATAATGTGGATACCTTCCAAGGTTCCAATGTGCCACAAACGCTGACTGCACGTGATAGTTACACGCGATTGAACCCATCCGTAGGCTTGACCTTCACGCCCACCGATAAGACCTCATGGTTTGGTTCCTATAGTGAGTCTAGTCGTGCGCCAACTTCCATCGAGTTAGGTTGCTCTAATCCAGCCTACCCATGTCTACTGCCCGCACAAATGGCAGACGATCCACCGTTAAATCAAGTGGTGGCCAAAACCTATGAGTTTGGTGGTCGCGGGAGCTTGACCGAGGATGTTCGTTGGAATGCTGGCGTTTATCGCTCAGTGAATCATGATGACATCCAGTTCACTGCCGCCAACACCTTAACTGGTGCAGGCTATTTCAAAAATATCGGACGTACTGTGCGCGAGGGGATGGACTTTGGTTTTTCTGGCAAACTAGATAAGCTAAAGTGGTCTGCATCCTATAGCTATGTCAGAGCCACTTACGATACTGACGTTGAATTTGTCAATGCTGGTAATTCTTCCTCTGATGACGATGGTATCTACACTGCTCGCAAGGGTGATCGTATGCCGTCCATTCCAAAACACCAGTTAAAACTGCGCGCGCAGTATGCTGTGACGCCAGAATGGAGTGTTGGTAGCAACCTGATTGCTTATTCCAGCCAATATGTTTGGGGTAATGAAAATAACCAACACCAAGCCAATTCAGCGCGTTGTGCAGACAACGAAGACTGTTCAGCTGGCCGTGGAAAATTGTCAGGCTATTTCGTTGTTAACTTGGATAGCCAATACAATTTCGGTAATGGTTGGAAAGCTTTCGCGAAAGCGATCAACATTTTTGATCGTGATTATTATGTGGGTGGTCGTTTCGGCGAGACGCAGTTTGATACCTCTGGCGTTTATGCCGGCGCGGAATCCAGACCGCTGGGTTTATTGCCAGGTGCGCCACGAGCAGGTTGGGTGGGCCTGCGCTATGATTTTGGCGGCCCAGATAAGCCAGCCAATTAATCTATCATCCGCATCTTTTAACGGCGCTTAGGCGCCGTTTTTTTATCTATAAATAGGCAACTGTGTTCCAGCATCGAGCGCAATAGATTTTTCCACCAAAATGTACTCATGATTTGCGCTAGATTAAAACACTTAATTGGTAATATAATCTGCAAATGTTTGGGCTGTGCAATGCGCCCAAGCTATTAAATTCCAAGCATTTAAACAACATGCAATAACAATAATAAATAGGCAAAAAATACCAAGGAGAACAGTATGCCCGCACCCAAAATCAAGACGATTAGCATGAGTCGTTCAGACAATCTGGCGATTAAAAGTGGCAAATCAGGCGATGGATTTAAATTGCTCATCACATTTGATCAAGCAATTACTTTGACCGCTTCTGCCAATCTAATTAGCCCTGTTTTAAAGACTCTGGCCACTGATGCCAATGGGATAGCAATTGGCGATTTGCAGGCGAACAAGAGCAGTGCTAACTCCTTAATTTTTACTGGCATTAAGTAAAAAATCCCAAGTCGATAAAAGCTTGGGATTTTTTATTGGGGGTATTTTTTAGCTTGGCTTATTCGCCCGGCTTTTTATCTTCCACCACGCGTATCGATTCGATCAATATGGTTTGGATAGGGAAGTCGCCGCCATCGGTGGGTAATTTAGAAATACGCTCGGCCACATCCATGCCTTTTACCACTTTGCCGAACACACAGTAACCCCAACCACGATCGGTTTTTTCGGAGTGATTGAGTACGATATTGTTGGATACATTGATATAGAACTGCGAGGTGGCAGAATGTGGGTCGCTGGTTCTCGCCATGGCAATGCTGGCAAAGCTATTGGTCAGCCCGTTGTCCGCTTCGTTTTTGATTGGGGCGCGGGTAGGGCGCTCGTTCAGGTCTTTATCCAAACCACCGCCTTGAATCATAAAGTTGGAAATAACGCGGTGGAATATGGTGCCATCGTAGTGTTTGCTGCTGACGTATTGCAGAAAGTTTTCTACCGTTTTGGGCGCTTTTTCTGGATATAGCTCGACCAACATGGTGCCTTTATTGGTCTTAATTTCGACAAAGGGTTTGCTCCAAGCGAGGCTGCTGCTTAGGGATAGTATCAGTGCAACGAACATCATTTTTACATACATAAGAAACTCCTAAACGCTGAATGGGTAATCGCTGAACGCTTTCATTAACTAATTTTAAATAAATTAATGATGCCGTCTAGACCAACATAGTTCAATGCGAAATCCGCCTGTGCTTGTACCACTGGTTTGGCGTGATAGGCGATGCCAACCTCGGCCGCTTGCATCATCAATAAATCATTCGCACCATCACCAATCGCGATGGTTTGATCCAAAGGGATATTTAATTGGGCGGCTTGATAGCGCAGAAAATCTGCTTTGGCTTGGCCGTCCACGATATCGCCCAATATATTTCCGGTTAGTTTGCCGTCCACGATTTCTAGTTGATTGGCTGCACTAAAATCTATCCCCAACATTTTTTGTACATGGTGAGCGAATTGCTCAAAGCCACCCGACACCAGCATGGTTTTGATATTGAATTGCTTGCAGGTATCAATCCAGCGCTGCGCTCCGGGATTAGCTTGTAATCTTTGTTGGATTACCTGTTGTATGGCGCTCTGGTCTAGCCCCTTCAGTAAAGCCACGCGCTCGCGCAGACTTTGTTTAAAGTCTAATTCGCCGCGCATGGCGCGCTCTGTAATCGTGGCGATTTGGGGTTTGATGCCGGCTAGGTCGGCGATTTCGTCTATACATTCAATATTGATTAGCGTTGAATCCATATCCATCACGGCAAACCCTAACTTTTGTAGGGTCAAGTGCTCAGGCACATAAGCGCAGTCAAATTGTTGCGCTTGGCAGAATTCAATCACGGCTGGATTGCTTTGCTGGTTGGCAAGATAGTAGGCGTGTTGATCTATCTGAATAAACTGAACCCCATGCGGTTGTTGGCTCAGTTGATGAATGTGGTGCAAATGAGCAAGCCGGATATTGGCACCTTGTACGACGAGACGCATTGCTGTAATAGACCTTTTTGCTAGATTTAGAGCGGTATGCAATTTGCTAATTATACACTGGCGTGCTAGCGCATCATGGGGTTTTGGGCGAAAATACTGTTTTCTCTAGTCCAACATTATCTTCAATATGAATCTGCATGAATATCAAGCTAAACAGCTTTTACAACGCTACGGTTTAGCCGTTCCTCAAGGTCAAGTCGTTCAATCTGCCGAAGCCGCCGCCGCGGCGACCAAAGAAATCCCCGGTCAAGCTTGGGTGGTAAAAGCGCAAGTGCATGCCGGTGGGCGTGGTAAGGCGGGTGGAGTGAAGATAGTCAAATCCGCCAGCGAAGCCCAATCGGTGGCGAATAGTTTGTTGGGTAAAGCGTTGGTGACCTACCAAAACGCACCAGAGGGTCAGCCAGTACACCAATTACTGTTGGAGCAAACCCTGCCGATTGCTCGTGAACTGTATCTGTCGCTCTTGGTGGATAGAAGCTTGGAGCGCGTGGTGCTGGTGGCTTCTAGTGCCGGCGGCATGGATATCGAGGAGATTGCGGCGCATAGCCCAGAAAAAATTCTGCGTGAAGTGTGCGATCCATTGAATGGTTTGGTGGATTACCAAGCTCGTAATGTGGCATTTGCCTTAGGGCTTGAGGGCGAGCAAATTGCCGCTTTCAGCAAATTGAGCAAAGGGCTGTATAAATTATTTAAAGAAAATGATTTGTCCTTGCTGGAAATCAACCCACTGGTGGTGACCACGGACGGCAAATTGTTTGCCTTAGATTGCAAGATGAGTATCGATGACAATGCACTGTATCGGCAGAAACTCTTGGCTGAGCAGCGCGACTGGAGTCAAGACGATGTGAAAGAGGCCGAGGCGCACCATGCTGGGCTGAATTACATCGCGCTGAATGGCAATATTGGATGTATGGTCAACGGCGCCGGTTTGGCGATGGCGACCATGGACTTGATTAAGTTGCATGGCGGTGCGCCGGCAAACTTTTTGGATGTGGGCGGTGGCGCCACCGCCGAGACGGTCACCAAGGCCTTCAAAATCATCTTGGCTGATCACAATGTGAAGGCCATTTTGGTGAATATTTTTGGTGGCATTATGCGTTGCGACATTATCGCCGAGGGCATTATCAATGCGGTACGCGAGGTAGGTATTCAAATTCCGGTGGTGGTGCGTTTAGAAGGTACCAATGTTGAATTAGGAAGAAAAATGTTGAGTGAAAGTGGTTTGTCGATAATTTCTGCTCAAGGTCTGACCGATGCGGCTCAGCAAGCAGTTGCGTGTGTGAAAGGTTAGTGCATGAGCATCTTAGTCAACCAAGAAACACGAGTGTTGTGTCAAGGCTTTACCGGTAAACAAGGGACTTTTCACTCGGAACAAGCGCTGGCCTATGGCACCAAAATGGTGGGTGGCGTGACACCCGGCAAAGGCGGACAAACGCACTTAGGCTTGCCAGTATTCAATACCATGCGTGATGCCGTGCGTGAGACCTCGGCCAATGCTTCAGTGATTTATGTGCCGCCTCCTTTTGCAGCCGATTCCATTTTGGAAGCCTGTGATGCGGGAGTTGAGTTGATCGTTTGTATCACTGAGGGCATCCCGGTGTTGGATATGCTAAATGTCAAAGCGGCACTGATTGCCAATAACGTCAAACTGATAGGACCCAACTGCCCCGGCGTAATTACCCCCGATGAATGCAAAATTGGCATTATGCCGGGCAGTATCCATCAGCGTGGCAAGGTGGGCATCGTGTCACGCTCAGGCACCTTGACTTATGAGGCCGTGCATCAAACGACTGCCCTTGGCTTAGGACAATCTACCTGTGTCGGCATAGGGGGCGATCCGATTCGTGGGCTGAATTTTATTGAATGCTTGGCTTTGTTTGAAGCCGACCCCGAAACCGAAGCCATCATTATGGTGGGTGAAATTGGCGGGGCGGATGAAGAAGCAGCGGCTGATTTTATTAAGCATCATGTCAGCAAGCCAGTGGCTGGGTATATTGCCGGTCAGACTGCCCCCAAGGGTAAACGCATGGGACATGCGGGAGCGATTATCTCTGGCGGTAGCGGTAAAGCCGAGGATAAAATCGAGGCGCTACAGCGTGCTGGGGTGGTGGTGGCAAGTTCGCCGGCTGGCTTGGGTGAGGCTATGCTGCAAGCGATACAACAACACAATAAAGGTTAATCATGGCGAAATTGATTGCTTGGCTATTGGCAATTTTCCTCAGCGCGCAGCTAGCCAGCGCCGCCGAGGATATTCCCTATCTGCTCACGGTGGCCAGCAAAGGCGATGTAAAAACGCTGCGCGCGATGTTGCAAACTGGCGCCAATCCAAATACGCAAGACAATGATGGGCTGACTGCGCTGATGTACGCCACACGCAAAGATAATCCCGAAGTGGTCAAACTTTTAATCCAACATGGCGCTGATGTGAATTTGCGCGATAGCAGTGGCTGGACCGCTTTAATGTATGCCGCTAAAAAGAACTATTTGGATTGCGCTAAATTGCTATTGGACAAGGGCGCTGATGCCAAAGTGCGCGATGTATCTGGCTGGAGTGCCTTAGGTTTGGCCGCCAGTTCAGGTTATGCCAGCTTTGTAGACCTGTTGATTAATGCTGGTGTGGAGGTTAACAGCCGCAGTGATGATGGCAAAACCATCCTAATGTATGCGGCCAAAAATGGCGATAAAGCCACCATACAGGCGTTGATTAATCACAAAGCAGATTTGGACGCGCGCGACAATCAGCTGGCTACCGCGCTCATCTATGCAGCGCGCAGTGGTCGAACCGATGCTTGTGATGAATTGTTGCAAGGTGGTGCTAGCTTAGAAGCAATGGACAATTCTGGCTGGACAGCGCTGACTTGGGCAGTAAAAAAGAAACAGGTCGCGAGTGCCAAATTTTTGATGGATAAAGGCGCGAAAGTCAACGTGCCAGATAAAAGCGGTAGTTATTTACTGCATCTCGCGGTGGCAAATAACGATAGCAAGATGGTGGCGAATTTGCTCGCACATGGCGCTGATACCAATGTGAAAGACCAATATAGTTTGACGCCTTTGGTGTATGCCTTAAAAAATCAAAATACCGCCATCGTCAATCTACTCAAACAGGCAGGTGGCAGTTATTAGTACTCAAATTCATATCGCTTTGGCGCAACTTAATCCAACGCTGGGCGACTTGCCAGCCAACGCCAAAAAAATCCTGAATGCTGCACAGCAAGCCAAACAACAAGGTGCCAGCTTATTGCTGACACCTGAATTATCGCTGACGGGCTATCCACCCGAAGACCTATTGTTACGCAGCGATTTTCTGCAAGCCACGCAGCGCTGCTTGGATCAGTTGGCCAGTCAAGTGCAAGGCATTACCTTGTTATTGGGTTATCCGGCGGAGCGGATGGGAAATGTGTATAACGCCGCCGCAGTGATACGCGATGGCAAAATTATTCATACCTACTTCAAACAAATACTGCCTAACCATACGGTATTCGATGAACAGCGCTATTTCGAGCCTGGCCATCAAGCCTGTGTTTTCGAGCATCAAGGTGTGCGCTGTGGAGTGTTAATTTGCGCCGATATCTGGGAGCCTGGCCCTGCATTGCAAGCGCAGCAGGCGGGTGCGCAAATACTGCTGACATTGAATGCCTCTCCCTTCCATATGGATAAACACAGTGACCGTTTCGAAGTTGCCTCATGCCGAGTATCAGAAACAGGCTTGCCTTTGGTGTATGCCAATATGGTGGGCGGGCAAGATGAGTTGGTTTTTGATGGTGACTCTTTTGCATTGGATAGTCATGGCCATTTGGTCTATCAAGCCCCTTGCTTTGAGACCTCACTCGAGGTGATTAGCTGTCAGTTATCTGCTGAACGCACACTTAATCCGCTGGCAAATCAGATACGTCCCCCCATCACTTTGGCTGCATCGGTATATCAAGCGCTGTGCTTGGGCGTGCGCGATTATGTCAATAAAAATGGCTTCCCTTCGGTTTTGTTGGGACTGTCCGGGGGCATTGATTCTGCGCTGACTTTGGCGATTGCGGTCGACGCCTTGGGGGCGGAGCGAGTGAGTGTGGCGATGATGCCATCCGAGTTTACCGCCGATATCAGTATTCAAGATGCCCAGCAGATGGCCAATGACTTACAGGTGAAATACCATCAATTTGAAATACATGATCTATTCCAACAATTTCGTCAGGTATTGGCGCCAGCTTTTGGCGATTTGCCATTCGATACCGCAGAAGAAAATATTCAAGCACGCATACGCGGCGTATTACTGATGGCTTTGTCCAATAAATTTGGCAGTTTGGTATTGATTACAGGCAATAAGAGTGAGATGGCGGTGGGCTATTCCACTCTGTATGGCGATATGGCGGGAGGCTTTGCGGTATTAAAAGATGTGCCCAAAACCTTGGTGTATGAATTAGCCCATTACCGCAATCAAATTTCGCCAATGATTCCCGAGCGTATTATTACTCGTGCGCCATCAGCGGAATTAAGAGCCAATCAAACCGACCAAGATAGTTTGCCACCTTATGAAATCCTGGACGGCATATTGCAAGCTTATGTGGAGCATGATGCAAGTTTTCAAGAGATCTTGGCCTTGGGCTATCAAACTCAGGATGTCGAGCGGGTGCTTCGCTTGATTGATTTAAATGAGTACAAACGCCGCCAATCTCCGATTGGGGTTAGAATAACGCACAGAGGATTTGGCAAAGATAGACGCTATCCAGTCACCTCAAAATTCAGCTACAAAAATACCCTCTGATTAATACTGCTTAATGATAAGGACGCATGATGAAAAAAATTGAGGCTGTCATCAAACCTTTTAAATTAGACGAAGTGCGTGAAGCGCTGTCTGAGATTGGTGTCAATGGATTGACCGTTTCTGAAGTAAAAGGCTTTGGCCGTCAAAAGGGACATACTGAGTTATACCGCGGTGCAGAGTATGTGGTGGATTTTCTGCCCAAAATAAAAATCGAATTGGTGGTATCTGCAGACTTGGTTGATCAGGCCATTGATGCGATTGTCAAAGCTGCGCGTACCGGCAAAATTGGTGATGGCAAAATTTTCGTGACCAATGTTGAGCAAGTATTGCGCATTCGAACTGGCGAAACGGGTGAGTCCGCGGTTTAAATCCTCTAGTATCGCGCCATGAACAATATTTTGTTGGCATTAGGATTGCTCATCCTATCCAATGTGTTTATGACCTTTGCTTGGTATGCACACCTCAAGCATTTGCAACATCAGCCTTGGCTTGTAGCGGCTTTGCTGAGTTGGGGTGTCGCGTTATTTGAGTATTTGTTGCAAGTGCCAGCCAATCGCGTTGGCTTTCAAAGTCTGAGTCTGCCACAACTTAAAATTCTGCAAGAGGTGATTACCTTAAGTGTGTTTGTGCCTTTTGCGGTGTTGTATATGCAGCAGCCATTAAAGTTAGATTTTTTATGGGCGGCCCTATGTTTATTGGGGGCCGTCTATTTTATTTTCAGAGCTGCTTAGAGCTCAGTTTACGTCGGGTGCTTAATAACCCAAGTAGCGCATGCTTTGATAGAAAGCAAACGCCACCAGCCAAGCCAATACCAAGGACCAAGTCAAAGAGAAGCCGGCAAACCACCAGCTCTTGGCTTCATTTTTTAGGGTCACGATGGTGGATAAACACGGCGTATAAATCAATGTGAACAGCATAAAGCTGACCCCTTGCACCCAGTCCACGTGGCTTGCAATCGACTGTGCCAAGGCGTCACCTTGTAAACCATAAATCACTGCTAAAGAGCCGACCACGATTTCTTTGGCGACAAAACCAAATATCAGTGCGATGGCCAGTTGGGTATCTATCCCGATGGGAGTTAATAGGGGTTGGAAAAATACGCCGATTTTTCCTGCCAAGGTCTCAGCGCTGGCTGGTACTGCGTCGACCGGCAGATGGGTTAACAACCAAACCATTACAACGCCGAGCACAATAAAGCTGGTCGCGCGTTGCAAGAAATGGCGTATCTCTTGCCATGCGCTCAATAAAATTTGGCGCCAAGTCGGCAGGCGATAGGGTGGTAATTCAAGAATAAATGGTTCTTGATTGCTGTAGCGTTTTCGATTGCACAACGCCGTTATAAAAATAGTGGCAAAACTCACCATATACAGTCCAAACAACACTTTGGCGGCATTATGCGGCGCAAACAAAATGGCGCTCATAAACAGAAAAACTTGCAGGCGTGCCGAGCATAAAGATAGCGGAATCACCAGCATGGTCAACAAGCGCAGATTGCGTGAGCGCATCACGCGCGTACCCATCAGCGCCGGCACATTGCAGCCAAAACCCATCAATATCATGACAAAACCACGACCATCTAAGCCTATCTTGGCCATCAAAGCGTCCATCAAGAAGGCGGCACGCGACAGATAACCGCTGTCTTCTACTACGGTCATCACCAAGAAAAACAGAATAATGACAGGCACGAAAGCCGCCACCGTACTTAAGCCAGTAAACAAACCATCGATGACCAGTCCGCGCAACCATTCCGGAGCCGTGGACAAAAGTGGTTGCAGCGCATATTCGCCTAGCCAGCTAAACATAGCAGTGACGCCGTCCTGTAGCGGTTTTCCGGTGGTGAAAATAAATTCAAATAATAAATAGATGCTGGCAAGGAATAGCGGCAATCCTAACCATGGGTGCAGTAGCAACTGATCAAGACGGCTGGTTAAAGCTTCATTCAGGCGTATCGGGTAATGCACGCTGCTGCGCACGATTTGCTCCATTTGCTGTTCAATGGCGCGATCACTGGCTAATTGTTGCGAAATTTTGCTGCTATCCGCTGGCTCAGCTTGATTGATGGTAATGGCGGCTAGCAACATGGCTTCTCGACATTGCTCACCGTATTTGGCACTAATTTCTACGACTGGCATTTCCAGTATCTGCGCCATTTTTTCGGTTTCTATCTGTATTCCTAGGCGTTTGGCCTCGTCCTGCATATTCAGTAGCAATAGCGATGGAATACCCAGTTGCTTGAGTTGTAACACCAAAGATAGCTGTCTATCGATCTGCGTGCTATTGGCTACGATTATCATTAAATCTAAGCGCTGTGCCGCGAGAAAATGCCGCACCACTTGCTCGTCATCAGAAAACCCATGTAAATCATAGATGCCGGGCAGGTCGATGATTTCTGCGATATGCCCACCCAGCAGAATTTTGGCGCTCATTAAGTCGACGGTAATGCCCGGCCAGTTGCCTACTTTGGCATTGGCACCGGAAAGTCGATTGAATAGGGTGGATTTGCCCGTGTTGGGCATGCCCAATAAGGCGATACGCTTCATTCTGGAATAATGCTGATACGCTCTGCGTCAGTTAAGCGCAACATGATGTCGGTGGTACCCACACGCACTTGTATAGGACCATTAAAGCTGGCGCGACGGATAACCTGTATCGATTTGCCAATACGTAAACCCATGGCAGACATACGATGAAATAGGCTTTCATCGGCATGGATACGCGCAATTTTGGCTTGTGCCCCAGTCCCTAATTTGCTTAATGTGGTCATCATAGATATTTGCTAAATGATAATAATTCTTATTATCGCATAAAAGCTAGCTTGGCGAGAAGACTGCAGACGAAAAAAAGCCATTCAAAGAATGGCTTAATGTTGATGTGGATTAATACGGCAGGGCTTATTTTTTGGCTTTGCTATTGTCCACGATGGTGGCTTTGGCGCGTAACTCGACCATCATTTTCTCTACCTGACGCTTGGCAATTTGCTTTTGTAAGCTATCTTTCACTCGGTCATAGGGTGGCGCTTTCAGCTCACGTATATCCTCTAGTTTGATTACGTGCCAACCGAATTGGGTTTGTACCGGCTCTTGCGTGATGCTGCCCTTTTTTAATTTGCCTACCGCATCGCTAAAGGGCTTGACCATGCCGCTTAAGGAGAACCAATCCAAGTCACCATTTTTTTCCTTAGAACCTGGATCACGTGATTTTTCTTTGGCGATTTTGCCAAAATCAGCGCCTTTGTTGATTTGTCCGATGACTTCTTTGGCTTCGGCTTCAGAGGCTAACAGGATATGGCTGGCTTTGTATTCTTTGTCGCCTAGTTCTTGCTTAAATTTTTCGTAGGCTGCTTTGGTGTCGCTCTCGCTGACCGGATGATTCTTGACATAGTCTTGCAGATAGGCGTTGACTAATAATTCGCGTTTCGCCAGTTCCTCTCGCATTTGATAATCAGGTTTTTTATCGATACCGGCTTTGGTGGCCTCTTGTAATAGCAGTTCGCTAGAAATCAATTTAGAAATAATGACTTCTTTTACGTTGTCATCCACTTTTTGTCCGTGCTCGTTGGCATCTTTGATAATAAAGTCCAGCATCGATTGTTTAATCGGTTTGCCATTCACGGTTACCACTGCAGGTTCAGCTGCCATGGCTGCATAACTCATTAAGAAAAGGGAAAGCAGTAAAAGAGGTTTAAACGGGTGGGTTTGCATGAATTTTCCGAAAGATAAAAAAACAATAATGATTATAGTGTTTATTCGTCAGCTGCGATAGCGCGGATACTGAGCGCGTGAATGCTGCTGCGCATTTCATCGCGTAGCAAATCAAAAATTAAACGATGTCTTTGTACTGGCGATAAGCCATTAAACTTTTCGCTACGTATGGTGAGATTGAAATGACTGCCTCCGCTATTCCCTCTATGGCCGGCGTGCAAAGCACTGTCATCTTGCAATTCAAATTGCGTGGGGCTAAGCACGGCCAGCTTGGCGCGAATGATGTCAGCAGTGGAATGAGCGCTCATAAATTTTATTCAATTCCTCTTGTGTCTAGGGTAATGATTTTCTGAATGGTTTGACGTCTACTTTTTGATACACGCCAGCTGCCACAAACGGATCTTGCTCAGCCCATGCTTGCGCTTGTTGTAAATTTTCAAACTCAGCCACAATTAAACTGCCTTGAAAGCCGGCAGGTCCAGGATCAACACTGTCTATCGCCGGCATAGGGCCGGCTAGCAGCAAGCGGCCTTGCTCCAGTAGGCTTTGTAATCTAGCAATGTGCGCAGGCCTGTGTGCCATACGTTGTTCAAGACTGTTAGGCGCATCCTGCGCAATAATGACGTACCACATTATTCCTCCTGAATATGTTTCTGCATCCACCATGCTTGTAACAAGATAAAAGCAAAGGTGAGTCCCAAGCTACCAAATAATTTAAAGCTAGCCCAAGTGTCGGTTGAAAAGTGATAGGCCACGTATAAATTTAAAAAGCCCATACCGATAAAAAATCCTATCCATGCCATAGTGATACTGCGCCATACGGATTCTGCCAATTTGATTTCTTGCCCCATCATGCTTTTCAGCAAATTCTTTTTCCAAAGCACTTGAGCGCCCAGCAGCGTCATGGCGAATACCCAATACAATAGAGTAGGTTTCCATTTGATAAAAGCAGGGTTTTGTAGATACAAGGTTAGACCACCCAATACAGCAACCAAGGTGGCACTAATCCATAGCATTTTATCCACCCGGCCATGACGCAATTTCACCCAGATGATTTGCAACAATGTGGCGAGGATGACCACCACAGTAGCCAACATAATGGGAATCAGTTCATCAGGCAGAGTTTCCTGTATCCCCAAAAAGCTCAGTGTCTCGCGCGCAAAGATTGCCATTGCGCTGATTTTCTCCGTTACTTTCAGGGTAATAAAAAATGCAATTACAGGGAATAAATCGAACAACAGTTTCATAGCTGACTTTCACTGGTTTTACTGTGGGAGGCGAGGCGCTATTTTGCTATGATGTGAGCTTGAGTTCAATCACCCCATGATTGATTTTTTTTCGAGTCGCCTATTCCATGATTGATTTGCACTGTCATTCCACCATTTCGGATGGCGTTTTGCCGCCAGCGGATTTGGTCCGTCATGCCCATGGCAGAGGCATACGCATCCTGTCGCTGACGGATCACGATGACTTAGGTGGGTTAGATGAAGCCCGTGACGTGGCTCAATCCCTAGGAATGCACTTTATCAATGGCGTGGAAATTTCCGTCATGTGGCACGAGCGTACGGTGCATATTGTGGGTTTACGCATAGACCCACAGCATGCGCCACTGCGTGAAGGTCTTGCCGCGATGCGCGAGGGACGGATACTTAGAGCGGAAAAAATCGCCCAAGAATTAGCTAAATCCGGTATCCATGACTCCTTGCAAGGCGCCTATCGCTATAGCCAAGGCAATATTATTAGCCGTGCCCACTTTGCGCGATATTTGGTCGAGCTTGGATATGCCAAAAATACCGCAGCGGTATTTAAACGCTATTTAGTCAAAGGCAAGCCAGGTTATGTGCGGCATGAATGGGCAAGTTTAGCTACCGCACTGGACTGGATTCATGGTAGCGGGGGTATTGCTGTGCTGGCGCATCCGGGGCGCTATGATATGGGCAAGCAACTATTGAAACAGTTGATAGAAGAATTTATCCAGCTCGGTGGTCGTGGTATTGAGGTGGTGACCGGTAGCCATAGGCCTGAGCAATTCAATACTTTTGCGCAGATTGCCCAGCAGTATCAGTTGCTATCCTCCTTAGGCTCGGATTACCACGGTAAAGGGCAGTCGTATATTGATATGGGTAGCTTGACTAGCTTGCCAGCCAGTTGTCAGCCGATATGGCATGATTGGCCAGAGTTTCATCAACTTTCTCAACAATAATCGAAACCTAGATGGCGCAGTACTTTCAAATTCATCAAACCCATCCTCAGCAGCGACTGCTGGAGCAGACCGTACAGATACTTCGTGATGGTGGGGTGATTGCCTATCCTACTGACTCAGGCTATGCATTGGGCTGCCTGATTGGCAACAAAGCAGCGCAAGATAATATTCGACGCATTCGTGGAGTGGATGAACATCATTTATTTACGCTGGTATGCCGCGATTTGGCGGAATTAGCTACCTATGCCATGGTGAATAATAGTCAGTTTCGGATGCTGAAAGCCAATACGCCTGGCGCTTATACCTTTGTGTTACAAGCAACGCGAGAGGTCCCTAGGCGTTTACAACATCCTAAACGCAGTGCGGTGGGTTTGCGCGTTCCCAACCATGCGGTCACACAGGCATTATTGGCAACATTGGGTGAGCCAATGCTGAGCATGACCTTATCCATAGCTGATGAGCCGCCTATGCATGAGGCATGGGAAATACGCGATCGTTTGCAACATCAGGTGCAATTGGTGATTGATGCGGGGTATTGCATTGATCAGCCGACCAGCGTGATCGATTTGACCGCCGACGTGCCCGTATTAATTCGTGCCGGTGCTGGGGATCTTGCTCCGTTTGGTTTGCAACCGGATTAAACATATACAAAGAGATTGAAGATATAGCGAAGGAGTAAGCATGGATATACAAGAGGGCATCAGAATGGCCGCCATCGGGGCAATCCCGATTATTTTTGCGATTACCGTACATGAGGCTGCACATGGCTATGCAGCGCGTTATTTTGGTGACGACACGGCAGAGCGAGCTGGCCGCATATCGTTAAATCCTATTCATCACATTGATCCGCTCGGAACAATTTTGTTACCTGCGATTACCATGATTTTGGGAGGGATTTTATTTGGTTGGGCCAAGCCGGTTCCGGTCAATTTTGGTCGTTTGCGGCATCCTAAGCGGGATATGCTTTGGGTCGCCGCGGCCGGCCCATTTTCCAATTTTCTGATGGCCATTTTTTGGGTGCTGGTGATGAAGTTTGCTTACATGGCTCCGGATCAATATATCGATGCGCTGTCGACTATGAGCAAAATAGGCTTAAGTATCAATGTGGTGTTGATGGTATTAAATCTTTTACCTTTACCCCCCTTGGATGGCGGACGTATTGCGGTCAGCTTATTGCCCAATCATATTGCTTGGAAGTTCGCGCAGGTGGAGCGCTATGGCTTTTTTATTCTGTTGTTGCTATTGGCTACTGGGGTGTTGTCAGCCATTTTAATGCCTTTGGTGTACGGTGTTTATCAGTTGCTAGACTGGATTTTTTAAACGCCATGATGAAATCAAGGCAGGGCAACAGGGATTTTCGTATAATGTACCTTTCTTTCAATATGGTTAAGCAATATGGCGGTTGAGCGCGTTTTATCTGGCATGCGTCCTACAGGGAGCTTGCATCTTGGACACTATCACGGCGTACTGAAAAATTGGGTACGCATGCAGCATGAGCACGAATGTTTATTCTTTGTCGCTGATTGGCATGCATTGACCACGCATTACGACACCCCGGAAATTATTGAAGAAAACGTATGGGAAATGGTCATCGATTGGTTGGCTGC
>JACCDX010211659.1_pt1 | contig 17306 bp, 23 predicted proteins | sample 7449681 | NCBI WGS metagenome assembly JACCDX01 (sample SAMN15323450, study PRJNA562643) | freshwater metagenome | isolation source: river surface water | place: USA:Blue River Watershed | collected 2017-08-18
CGAGCACCGATACCTTGGTTGCGTCCGATGTGAGTATCGAAACGAACTTCCTTACCATTGCTGGTGATGTTCTGAGCTGTTGACTGGAAGAACTCCAGTGCTGGGTTTTTGTCCTTCAGCTGCTCGTGAATGTCGCCGTAGACGAGCTTCAGAGCCTCTGAGGCGAAAGTCAAAATTCCTTGACCTGCCATGATTTCACTCTCCTAAGAGTAAACAGAATTAACGATTGATTGCCGTTGCCCTGACCACTCTTAGGTGGCTGTACTTAGACATTTTTAAGTTATCACAAATAGACACTTCTGTCTGTTTGTAATAAAACTACTGGTTTGCTCGGCGGAAGTCTTCCATCATCTTGACGAGCATCTCTTTCTTGCCCTGTGAGTCTTTAGGGATTGAAAGATCCGGAGCGATAACTCCTGCACCACCAGCTGATCCGATAACCATAGGTGCTGGTTCTCCGCCTTGCTGCTGAGCGCCCGGCAAGCCACCGATCATGTCGCTTAGCTCTTTTGCAGCTTGAGCAACTGTGATCTCACGTCCAGATGCCAAAGCTGCATCCATTAGGTTGTAGATAGCCTTTTCGTGAGCTGGGTTGATGGTGTGAACTTCACGAAGCTTAGCCATGTCAGCATCTAGCTGCATGGTGTATTCCTCGGTGTCCTTAGCCAGCTGCTGCTCGTTGCGCCAGTTTTCAACTTCTTCAGTCTTGGCACGTAGAGCGTCAATCTCCTTTTTCAGAGCCTTTGGGATCTCTTCGTCTTCGAATAGATCGTCAAAGTCTTCACCTGACGCATCTTCCATAGCTTCCTTGGCAGCCTGCTGTGCTTCTTCTGGCAACATACCCTGCTGCTTTAGGTAGCTCTGTAGGCGCACGTAAGTGTCTACTGGGTCCTCTTCAAGCGATCGGGCTAGGCTTAGTCCACCTTCGATCAACTCAACTGGGATGCCTTCTTCGACGTACTTCTTAAATGGAGTGTACTTCTCAAGCTGCTGCTGGAAATACTTGTCCTGCTCCTGTAGGTGAGGGGTCACCTTCTGGTGCCAAGCTTCAGGAAGCTCAGATAGCAGCCTTTCGTAGGCTGGGTGAACTTTAGGCTCTTCGGCCTGTGTTTCTACTACTGGTGTCTCAGTAGTCTGGTCAGCAATTTGCTGCGTCTCTTCAGACATTCTTTTTCCTTACTGTAGTTGTTCAGCGGTCATGCCAGTTTGTTCTGGCATACCCTCTGCCACAGGCAATGCTGCCTGAGTCTGTTCTGCAACCTGTGCCTGCATAGCCTGCTCCATCATCTTCTGTTGCAAAGCTGATTCGTGCATCGAGATGTGCTTCTGGAACTCTGCCTTGATCTCGTCAGGCATCATTTCAAACGCCTGTGACTTGCGGAAACGGTTGTGAATTTCGATGTGTACTGCGTGGTTGTCGTAGCCGTGTACTGGGATAACAGCAGGAACAGCCAAAGGAATAGGCTGACCATTTGCGTCCACGTTCCCCGGAACGATCTTGTCTGCATCTCCGCGAGCAGCACCGGCTTCCCATTCTTCTTGGTAGCTGGTGATCTGATCTGCGGTTAGCTTCTTCATCATCAAGTTTTCGCGCTGAGCTTGGTTCTCGTCGATCTTCAAAGTGTTGTAGAACTGCTTTAGCATTCCCATGTCTAGGATGCGTAGACCGTCCTGTGGTGAGATAAAGCCAAGCTTCATCCACTCTGTAATCAGAGCCTGACGTGCAGACTTAGAAGTAGGTAGAGCTGAACCTGATTCAACACGGATGTCTGTACCAGATGCGATGTCGGCACCAGATAGCACGGTTGCGTCGAACGATCCGTCAAGGCCAACAGTCTTGATTAGACGTGGCTGATCGACGTACTGAACAAATAGGCTCAATGACTGGCGAGCGATCTTTTCGATACCGGCTTCGATTGAGTTGAATACGGTGCTTAGGTAAGCGTCGTCGCGTTCCTGCAAGTAGCTGATAGCGGTAGCAGCTGTCACGCCACCTGACTCGCCACGTGAAACTTGGTGCTGGCCTGAAATGTCTTCAAGGTCAGACTGGATGCGGTCAACTTCCTGTAGAACATAGTTTGGAAGTGGCTGCATCGGAACCGGCTGAGGCATCGCAAAGCCCGGGCGAACTGGGATCCAGATACCCGGACGAGCGGTGATCTTGTTTGGGTTTACAGCGCCCTCGACGTACATCATCTGAGGCTTAGACATTAGGTTCTTAGCTTCGATGATCTGTGAGCGAGTGCGGTTTAGTTCGCGCTGTAGTGGGATCAAGTTTTTGATTACTGAGCGACGGTAGAAACGACCAGTTGAAATGCCGTAGAAGTGAGCGAATGGGTATTCTTTGTGTGCGTAAGGAATACCATTCTCTGCCATCTGAACGATCTCAGTGTCAACGATGGTGATTAGACCACCCTTTGGTAGGTAAGGGCAACCGTTTGGCTTAGCCCACATCTCAATAACTAGAACTGCATCTGGGAATGCTTCGGCTGAGCCTTTGGCGTCCATCAACGCAGCGTTCATAATCTCAGTGCTTGAGATCTTTGTCGGCTTGAAGTCTTTAGGCAGCACTGAGCCGAAGTTGCTTCGGACCCACTGCTCGCTCTTTGTGTAGACGTTGAAAATGTAAGGCTGGTTCTCGATGTCCTCTTCTGCCAAGTCCGGCACGAACAAGTGGAACGGAGAAACAACTTCAAAGTTTACGTCGCCACGAGCAGTCTCCTGCTGGATTACACGCTTCTGACCTGTGTACTCATCGACAACAGGGGTAGGGGTAATCTGCTTGATTGACGGATCCCATAGGCTCTTGATAAATGAGTTTCCGCAGGTTGCACGCCAGAACTCTGACGGCTGAAGCTTGCGAGTTTGGAATGAGTGCTTGTCGTATAGCGACTGCCAAACTTGTTCAGCAGCAGATGCAGCCATCAAGTCGTCTTCATCGTTAGATGCTGGCATAACTTGAGCCGATGGGTTTCCAGAAGTGGTCTTTGCAACTTCGGTACGGATGATCGGCTCGATCTTGTTGATGATTACACGAGGCTTACCCTGTGGGTTGCGCTCTTCTTGTAGAACTTGGGCCTGACCCACAGTTTTCCAGTCGTGGTACTGGTAGCCGTTATAGAAAGCAAGCTGTAAATACCAGTCCTGCTCCTCTAGTTGGCGGTTAGTCTTGGCTTTTTCGTACTCTGACTTAACCCATGCAACTAGCTTCTTAGCTTCGTCCTTTTTCTTGAACTTATTGATGAGGGTTTCATCAGCCATCTCCCCTTCCATAGGGGTGCCTGATAGGTAAGAGTTGCTCTTACCGTCAAAATACTGTTCGCCAGCCATAAACCTATTCCGAATCACCTAGCGAAGCGCTCCACATGGAACCTTCTAGTTTCTTCTCGTACTCTGCCAACTCCAATTCGTCACCAGAGAGTATAGGTCCAGTATAGCCTTCATAGGCAGGTGCTGTCATTGCTGCAACCTGCTGAAATGCCATTGGGTCTTTACTTGCCAGCAGGTTTGACAGGTGCTTTACGCTTTCCTGCTGCAACTTCGCTAGCTTCGTGTTCTCCGCTGTCTGGCTCTGAATCATCTTGAACAGGTACAGACTTATCAGTGTGATCGCTGTAAGAAATAGCAAAGATAAAATCAGTAAGGCTACGACGAATTCCATTGATTAGCTCCTCGGTGTGGTTCGGAATGACCGCAATCTCTGTTTCACGTGAAACTATGTCGGTCTTAAGTTGGGCGATCTCCGCATCTAGCGGAGCCTTCTCGGCATAGCCGATGAATAGGGCAATTTCCTTAGCGCAAGTTAGGCAAAGCTGAGCCATGCCACCGGCAACTGGGATCTCTCGACCTAGGTCAAAGAGTTGGTTATTACGTCCACAGGACATGCACGAGCTAGGGGCCGGGCCACCGTTTTCGTAGTAGTGAAAGTGTCTCATTAGTATCCTTCTAACTGAGCAATCGAGCTAGAACTTCTCCAACTACTACCCCACTCGTCTTGGTCATCGTAATCTTTTGCCGATGATGTTGACTGGTACCGGTCGTTGAAGGTGTTGTGAAATCCGTCTCGATTTGGTTGATAAGGTTCCCCATCTGGGGTCAAGTCGTCCATAAAGGTCATGGCGTACTTAAGTGCATCATAGCAGTGGTTATCTTTGTCTCGTATATCTTCTTGCTTATTTTTCTGCTCAGCGATTTTAGGGCTGGCATACTTCTTCCATTTTAGCTTTGGCAGCTCGGCTATTAGGTTAGGGCAATCGTCCGTGATCATCAAGTAGGGCTTGCCAGTCTTAGGGTTCGTCTTTAGGTATTGCTGGATCTTTTCGAGCCCAATACGGCGATCGGTTGGGATGTTGTCCACCGCGATGTAGATGCCGTGCTTGGCGTACTCCTGCAAGATCGAGGTGCCGGTGTGCTCCTTGGTCTGCTTGATCGCTGGGTCACCGGTGGTCAAGTAAAGCTCAGATCCGAAGTCGTGGGTAATCTCCCGGGTGATCTTATTGACTACTTCAGCGTGCTGAGCGACGTTCCATTTCGACTGGTAGTGCTCGCGGAAGACGACAATAGTTCCGTCTTGGTCAACTGCCATCCACAGCCAAGCGGTGGGGTTGGTGTATCCGCTATCCATTGTTCGAATAATTCGATGCTTTGTAGTGGGTTTGAATTGCCCTTTAGGAATACAGTGTGAAACAGGTGAGAATTCTGGAAAGACTGCACCGCCAAGATGGACGTATTGTCCGTTTCGACGGATCTCTTGCTCTTCTGGAGTAAGGTTAGCCATCGCTCGGGCAATAGCTTCTCGGCTAAGGGTAGGGTTGTCGTCCATCGTAGCCTCGACAACGCCGATGTCTTTAGTGCCTTCTTTAGCTGGGAGGTAAATATCTTCAAGGATCCATTCCATACCTGCAACCGGGGTCTGGCTCATCCACCAGTCTCCGTTTGTGTCAACGAGACGCATATTACATTCGTTGAAAACGCTCTTTGGGCACTCTTCGTCGTAGTGGACAAAGTGACGAGACGAACCCGCAAACTTATCTAGATCCTGATCTTGAGACATGAACTCGACGAACGAGCCGTTGTTCAGGGTTAGCACGTGGCGCTCTTTGGAATAGGAGTCTTCCCAGCTGCCGTTAATCAAAAACTTCTTAGGCATCCATTGCTTGTAAAGCGGGAGGATGATCTTGTCAACACCGTTCAGGAAGTCGACGGCTACGACACGGCCTCGAATAGGGCCTTCTGGGGTCTTGCGATACGGATGCGTATGCGTGAGCCACCAGATACTTTCGATCGTTGACCCGAGCGACTTACCTGAACGGTTGCCTCCAATATACAACCGGTCTTTGTGCGGATCAGCATGAAACATTTTTTGCTTGTCTGAAGGCACGTAGTCGTACAGGTTTGGGGTGTGAACAGACGCCTGAACACCTTCTCCGAGCTGGAGGAAGATGTCAGTAAGGTCTAGTTCTTTAGCCACGGATTAGCCCCACGAGCTCAGCAAGAGTGATCCGAACAAGGACATCAGAATTATGTTCGAGCTTAGTACGCAGATAGAAAAGGTCACCCAGTTTTGCATACGCCCACCATTCACCTGATCGAGGGTAGCCCACACCAGCACGCTGAGTGACAAGAAAACCAAACTTAGCAGAAGCATTGTCTCTCTCTAACTGTGACTCGGCGAACCATTTCTCGATCTGACCATAGGATGCTTCCTTGGCAGATTTGCCACCTTTGACTTCAAATACCAAAAGGCCAAATGACTCTCGTAGCCAGACATCGCCTTCGTCGTCTGATCCCTTGAGTACGTTTCGGTGAGCTGCCAAGGGGTCATAGCCAGCCGATAGCAGGTAGTTTCTTACCGCTGTCTCGGCGCGTGTGCCAATTTGCTTGGCTTTGCTCATAGTCGTCTCCTCTATTAGTGCAGTAGAATTCTAACATGCCTAACATCCCACGTATGTATTCTGCTGAAGAAGTGAACTTGATGCACTTGAACGCAGATAAAGACGCTGGCGCTGGTGCGCTTCACCACACCCTAGGCCAGAACTCCTCTCAAGCTGCTCCGGGTAATCACACCCATAATGGACGTGATTCTAAGCGGGTTAGTTTTTCCGATTTAACCGGTGTACCAGCAGAGCTTATGGCAAGCATGGTTGGCTCAACCTTCAGAAACGATACGGCTGCTGTAATTCCTAGAGGAACTGTGGTTTATCCGGCTGGTTCAAACGGAATTCATCCGCTAATCCAGCTTGGTCAATCTAACGGTGAAGCTACGTCATCTAAAACTTTCGGTGTGACTTATGAAGAGATCGCTAAAAATCAAGAGGGGCTTGTTCTTGAGTTCGGCATGATGAGCAATCTCAACACGTCAGCACTGACTGAAGGTGCTGCTATTTGGCTAAGCCCTACTACGCCCGGCGGTATGACATCAACTAAGCCATCAGCACCTAACCACATGGTGTTGGTTGGTTTTTGTGTTCGTAGCCATAACAGCCTAGGCAAGATCTTTGTAAAAGTGCAGAACGGTTTTGAGCTTGAAGAGCTTCACAACGTCAAGATCACTAGCCCAACTGATGGTCAATATTTGCGCTATCAAGCCTCAACAGGTTTATGGGTAAATAGCGCATAATGTTGTATGATGAACCTAGGATTTAGAGAGGTCCCATGCCCGCAATAACAATCATTCAGCACCGAGCCGGTACGGCTGCTCAGTGGGCTTCAGTCAACCCTGTTCTTTCCGCTGGTGAACTGGGACTAGAAACTGACACACGCAAATTTAAGTTTGGTGTCGGCGGATCCACACAGTGGAACTCGATCCCATACGCATCAGCTGGTGGATCAGGCGGTGGCGGTTTCTTCGTTGCCGAGACTAGCCCAGTTGGCGCAAACATCGGCGACATTTGGTATTGCTCAGCAGATACCGGGGATCTTGCAGGTAAGTCATTTATTCGCTACGACGGATACTGGGTTGAGCTAAACCCGGGCACACTTGGCCCTGCTGGTGCTCAGGGTATTCAAGGTATTCAGGGCGAACAGGGTATCCAAGGTATTCAGGGTATTCAAGGTATTCCGGGTGTAGTTGCTGCAACTACTCCAATTACTTACAACTCTGGTACTCAGACTGTTGGTATTGACCAAACCGGCATTACAATTACAGAGTCTCAGGTCACAAACTTGGTCACTGATCTTGCAGGAAAAGCTGCAACAGTGCACACCCACTCAATATCAGACGTCACTGGACTTCAGGTGGCGCTAGATGACAATACCGCGCTTCAGGTTATTGGCGCTTACTAGGATAGGTAGAAAACATGCCAGCAACGATCAAAGCTCTTTATAGAGGTGCAGCAGCTACATCAAGCGCAACCCTCTACACTGTCCCAGCTGCGACCACTACTACAATCACTAACATTGTGATCACAAATACTAACGCAGCAGCTCAGACTGCCACTATCTCCATTGATGGCGTAGTGCTAGTGCCAGCTGTATCAATCCCAGCCGGGTCTTTTGCAACTTTTGACGTCAAGCAAGCTGTTGGAGCTACAAAACTCGTCACTGGTTTTGCGTCTAACGTGGCTGTGAACTTCCACATCTCAGGAGTCGAGGTAGCGTAATGGGTTATTCAGTTTATCCAGCGCCTAGCGCTGCATCGCGCTCTGAGCGCACAGTTTTTATTACATCAACACAGTCTTGGACTACTCCTGCTGACGTCACAAGCGTAGATATTTTGCTTGTTGGCGGCGGCGGTGGCGGTGGTGGAAGCTTCGGCGGAAACTCCGGTGGTGGCGGTGGCGGCGGCGGTGTTTTGCAAACTTCGCTAGCAGTCACATCTAATACTGCCTACACGATTACTATCGGCGCTGGTGGTAGCGGAGGTGCATCTTCTCCGGGGTGGGGTGGAGATGGAAATGCAAGTAGTTTTGGCTCTCTTTCCACGTCTTTAGGTGGTGGAGGTGGAGCATCTAGCAGCGGTGCAACAACTGGCATGGGTGGCACCGTTAAACTTTCCTCAGTTGGTGGTTCTGGAAACTCTCGTCGAGCTGGCGGTGGTGGTGGTGCTGGAATTATTGGCTATCCAGCTCTAGCTACAAGTGCAACATTCTGGGACAACCGTTCCACAATGGCAACGCAAGGTACTATTGGTCACGCCAACTCTGCTGGTACTGGTAGTGCAACTGGTAATCAGGGCCGAGATGGTTTTGGCGCTGGCGGTGGAGCTGGTTCAGATAACTCCAATTTCCCCGGCTTTGGTGGACCTAACGCTGGTGATGGCGGTAGGAGCTGGATACCGGCAGCGCCTACATCTGGTGTTGCAAACCGTGGTGGTGGAGGCGGTGGTTTCCATGATGGTTCTGCTGGCGTAGGTGGCAACGGTGGTTCAGGCGTTTGCATTATTAAGTATTGGAGCGCTCTATAATGGCGGCCATTGATTTCCCTAATAGCCCAACAGTAAATCAAGTATTTACTGCTGGTACGTCTACCTACAAGTGGACTGGCGTTGCTTGGGTTTCAAACAACCTAGGATCTATTGCTTGGACTGACGTCACAGGCAAGCCTCTTACTTTTGCGCCATCTGCGCACACTCACGCAACAACTGACATTACCGGACTACAGACTTATGTCGATGGTCGCGTTCAGCTGATCGTAGACGCAGCTCCTGCTGCGCTTGATACGCTAAATGAGCTAGCTGCTGCGATCGGTGACGATGCAAACTTTGCTGGCACTGTGACTACTGCACTTGCCGGTAAAGCACCGACAGTGCACACACACACAAAGTCTGACATTACAGACTTTGCCCACACTCACACAATTTCACAGATAACCGACTACGTAGCGCCTGAAGTGACATACAGCGATACATTTATGATGATGGGAGCCTAGGTTCATGCCTACGACTTACAAAGTGCTAGGACAATCAGCTCCGGCAAACACTAGCAATGCTGATCTTTATACAGTACCGGCTGGAAAGTCTGCGGTGATCAGCACAATCTCAATCACTAATGACACAAACGCAGTTGCAACTGGGCGTGTATTCATTCGTGTTGCTGGTGCTGCTGCCGGAACTAGCAACGCGCTAGTTTATGACACAAACTTTGCTGCTAACTCAACTACTGCGCTTACCTTTGGTATTACCCTTGCAGCAACTGACGTGATAACCGTACAGACTGGTATCGCAAACGCTTTGACATTCATGGCATTCGGAAGCGAGATTAGCTAATGGCAATTTCAGTAATTGGTGGGGCTGTGGCCTCATCTAAGGTTCCCTTTTACGTGCCAATTACTAGCACTCAAAACTGGACATGCCCAGCTGGTGTGACTACCGTTGAAGCCTTTATGGTTGCCGGGGGTGGCGCAGGTGGCTGGAACAGCGGATCGTCTTATGGCGGTGGCGGTGGCGGTGGCGGTGGCCAAGTCACAACTAGGTTTCTAAACGTCACACCGGGAACGGTTTACACAATTACTATTGGTGCTGGTGGTGGAGCTTCCGCAACCAACAACGCTACTGGTGGTCAAGGTGGAACTACTTCATTTGGCTCACTTGCTTTTGCTTATGGTGGACAAGGTGGGAATGCCCCTGATAACTCAACAGCAAACTTGCAGACTGCTCATGGATCTGGCGGTGGCGGTGTTGCCATTGCTGCATCTGGTTGCGCTGCTGGTGGTGGTGGCGGTGCGGGCGGCCCGGGTGGCGGTAGAGTTAGCCTAGGTGGTACCTTAAGTAACGTCAACTTCCCTATTGGCTCAGGTATAACTGGAATGTTTGGATTTGGCGGAGCGCCCGGTTATTACAGCGGCACTAATGGAACTCAGCATGGCGGTAGGGGTATTGACGGCTTTGGCGGTGGTGGCGGTGGTGCTGCCTCCACTAATAACTCGTACTACGCTGGCGGTGTTGGTAAAGATGGTGGCGGTAATGGCCTAGACTCTTTTGCTGGCGGTCAAATTAACAAAGACGGTTCTGCGAACACTGGCGGTGGCGGTGGCGGTGGCCGAGCACAGGGAAACACTGGAAACGGTGGCTCTGGATACGTACTAATCAAATATTGGGCTTAGGAATAGGAAAATAAAATGGCACATTTCGCAAAAATCGAAGACGGCATTGTCACTCAGGTTGTTGTTGTTGACAACGAGCACGAGGCTGATGGAGAGACTTACCTAAACTCTCTAGGCCTAGAGGGCACTTGGGTTCAGACTTCATACAACGGAAACATCCGTGGCAAGTATGCTGCGATTGGTGACACATACGACAGCGTGGCTGACGTATTCGTATCACCGGTGATTGAGGCTGTAGAGATCATCTCTGAGCCAGCGGCGATCGAAGCACCAGCAGAATAATTTTCTGAAATCAACTTGACAACCCAGCCTAAGCGTTTGCTAGGCTGGGTTTGTCACATGAAAGGAAACCAATGGCGCTGACAGGATTGAAACCACCAGTAAAAGAAGCTTTGTGTCCACTAATGAAACGGATCGCAGAGCTGGATAAGAAGGACGCCGAAGCCGTGCTGGGCTATATAGCTGATCCGCTGTGGACAAGCTCTGCTTTATCAGTTGCTTTGACTAACGAAGGTTTCGTAGTCTCAGATACACCGATCTGGCGACACCGAGCGAAACGGTGTTCGTGTGCTCGATAACCTGCGCCCCCAGCCTAAATGGGAGCCGGTTCACGCAGCAAAGCCGGTAGTAATTACGGCTCCAAAGAAATACACGAAGCCTAAGACTAAGCATCGCGTATTTATTTCCCTCCCTGATCCACAGATCGGGTTTCGTTTTATTGATGAGAAGTGGAGCGACTTCCATGATGAAAAGGCTATGGACGTGGCTCTGCAAATTGTCTCTTGGGTTGCTGATAATGATCGTGTTGACGGCGTTATCAATCTGGGGGACTTTCTTGACCTACCGACGTTCGGTCGCTTTGAACAGGAAGCTGCGTTCGCTGGTACGACACAGAAAGCCTTTGACCGAGGACATCTCTTTTTACAACAGCAACGAGCTGCTGCTGGAGACGCTGCCGAGATCGTTCTCATCGAAGGAAATCACGATCGACGACTTGAGAAGTTCATAAGCATCAACGCAGCTGCTGCGTGGGGCTTGAAGCGTGCTAACTCGCACGAACTCCCAGTAATGTCTATTCCTTACCTTCTTAGATTGGATGAAATAAATGTCGAATACATCGACGCTTATCCGGCAGGAGCTTATTGGCTTAGTAAAACACTCCGAGCTGTCCACGGAAATAAAGCACGTTCTAATGGCTCGACTGCTGCCGCCTACACAAACGCAGACCCACACATCTCAACCATCTTCGGACACGCACACCGACTCGAGATCCAAAGTAAAACTGTATTTGACCGAGACGGAGCTATCAAGTCTGTCGCGGTATCACCGGGCTGCTTATGCCGAGTTGATGGAGCTGTTCCAAGCGTCAACGGATCAACTGGAATCGACGGACAGTCAGTCAGATACCACGAAAATTGGCAACAAGGAGTCCTAGTCACCACGATCGACGAGTCTGGCAAAGAGTTCCACGAGCTCGTGCAGATCGACGAGGGCATAGCTTGGTTCCGAGGGAACAAGTTCACAGCTAAATAAAGAAAACCCCCTACGCCTCAATGTAGGGGGTTTGCTTTATGCTGACTGACCAATGCCAGCAACTCTAACTATCTAACCGTTTCTTTTCCGCTTCGATGATCTGCTCGGTTGTGGCCTTCGTGACTGAATCGTGAGCGAACCAATCTACGCCAAACTCACCGGCAGGAATAAAAGGTTTAGTGTGATCTGGGCGCTCGCCGTATTCCGGGTCGTTTAGCGCATGCCAAGTATTGTGACAGTGATCACAAATGCGATGTAGGTTAGTGCCCACCGCATTGTTCATTGTGTTCTTGTCGGGTCCATGGTGTCGGTCTGAAGCAGGCCTTCCAACGCAGCCCACAATCGGTCGGACTCCGCCACCAGCTCGCGCGAGGCCAGCCCATTCGCAGATGGTGCCCACGTCAATTGGTGCGACTTGCGCTGCGAATTTCCTTCCAGTTGATATAGGATCTTTGTAATCTCCGAGTGATTTGGTCCCGCCGTAAGAATCTGAGTCAAGGTAGCCACTGTCAATTTCCTTTCCGTCAATAAAATCTGCTGTTGTTTCTGATGTACGTACATTCCCTGCCATGTCGAAGACAACTTCGCCACCACAGCAACAAGGCTCAGTAGCATCCTCGACCCAGCCAAGCTCGCACTCGTTGTGAAAATCAACACGGCAAGCTAGGCAGGGGTTAGCGTTTCCAGTACTCATCTTTATCCTCTATGCCCATGATCTCTTTGATGCTGGCATCTTGGTTGTTTGAAGTAATTCGCATGATGTCAATACCGATGAACATCTTGTAGCCGATCGAGTCCGACTCACGAACGCCAAGGCGACCCTTGATCTCACGGTTGAGAGCGTTCTGAGTAATCGGCTTCTCACCGTTCTCAGCGCACCAGTCTCGGTAAGTGTTGAACAGAGCGGTCTTGGTTGTGCTTGAAGTGTCTGACACAATGATCTTCTCATCGATGAACTTAGCCAAGTGGTCTTCTTCGTGACGGTAAGACTGGGTAGCCATCATCACTGAAGCAGGTTCGTTGAAGCCTTGGTTGGTCAAGCGAACAGCGCCGTCGATCATCCACTGCAAGATGCCCGGGCCCTCTGCTTCGATTAGCGACTGGGCTAGGTTCTCTTTGCGTTTCTCAACAGGTATCGTTTTCTTGAAGTCAATTTTGCGTAGTCGTCTCCAGAAACCATCGCCACCAGACTTAACCTCTGGCAAGTGATTAACCGCCATAAAAAGGGTGTGAGTTGGCTTAAAGTCAAAGAAGTTCTGCCCCATAAAGCGAGCCGAAAGAGTGTCGCCACCAGTGAGCATCTTGACGCGAGATTCGTTGAACTTACCATCGGGACGAGTTTCTGATGCCACTGCAAGGCGGACTCCACGGAGTCGAGCGATATCGGTAGGGTGTGCATTCCCTGTTGTGTCCAGAAGGAAATTCTCAGGCATTGTTGCTGCATAGTCATTTAGTATTCCTGACATTACGTCGATAATGGTTGATTTACCGTTGGCACCTGTACCAACAAATACTGGTAGAACGTGGAAACGAGAGTCGCCGAAAAGAGCTGCGCCAAAAAGTTCTTGGACGTAGTTTATTCTGTCTTCGTCTTCAATGACTTCTTCCAAGAAACCGCGCCACATCGGAGTTGCCATAGTACTAGGAGCGACGGACGTTTGGCGTGTGTTGAAATCCATGTTCTTAACAGCTGGACGAATTTCACCTGTTCGGAGATTGACAATCCCCGCAGGAGTACATAGATCATTCGCTTCCGCATCCAACCGGATCGTGGAGACGAGAACTTGTGAATCGGTCCCAGCAATTGTGATCGCATTTTGTAGCCTGTCCTTATTCTGCGAAGCAGCAGCCCATTTCTGCTGGTTCGCATCCCCCGCGGTGTAGCGACAAAAATCCGCTGCATCGATGGCCTTCTGGATAATTGATTTATCCTTATCTAAAACATAGCGGGTGCCGTCCCATTTATACCAACCGACATCCGTAACGAAGATAAATTCTTTTTGCATGAAGTGGATCAGGCGATAGGCATTGGCAGTATCGGTCTGTCCGTAGACTTTGTAAGAGTCCTCGTAAATGTCGGCGAGCTCTGCCCGGGAGTAGTCGTCCCTAACCTCTGGCTCGTCGAGTGCTGATAAAGGGTTGCCCACGTAATTGTCGTCGTGGAAGTGGTTTCTAAGCTCTAGGGACAAGGCGCGCTCATCCATAGCCTCAACTCGTGCGATCGCCCAGCGGTTGCCCGAGTGGATCTCACCCGGGTTCATCTCACGAGCCGGAGCCTGCTTCAGGAACTCTCTAAAGCTCTGATCTAGGGCTTGGACAAGTAGCTTGGCTGAATCTTCTGTGATGCAACCGTTGCGGTGCGCTGCGTTGATCTTGACCAATTGCTGTAGCAACCAACCGTGGCGTGACTTAGGTGTGCCGTTGGTTGGCTTGACCGAGCTGAACAGATTAGCAACGAAGTTGCAGTCACTTACCGCAAATTTCCATTCGGAACTGGACGACACTTGCTCGAAGTCGCTAGGCATCGTGACAACGCTGGCGAAACCGTGCGCTACAAGAACATCATCTAGCTCTTCATAAGATAGTGGACGCCAGTTGTCGGGGAAATCTACACGTACTTGTACCGGATTAGCCAAGTCCTTGTAATTAACTCCCCCAGGCGCCCTGAAAATGCGTGGGAGATCAAAAACGGAGTCAAGCTGGCTGCCTTGGGAAGCAGCCATCCACCGAACGAATCCACCCCAGCGAGCCAATAAGCCCGAAGCTTGCTCTGGGGTAATGTCGTCCTCTGGGTCAATGGCCCAGTAAGGTTGTAGCCCATGCCCCGAATGTACAACGGCAGTAGGGCCAACGCCAATAAGAGTACCCAGTAGTTCGATAAGTTCTTGAGCATTCTTTTCACTTTGCGCTCCTGAATCTTTGTAGTCGATGTCGATCCAAACACCAGCAAGACGTGTGATGTCATCGGCCTTAGCTCGGACGTTTGATGATGATGGGTTGATCTCGTACCAGACGTTGCACTCAAGATCGCTCAGTGCTTCTACGATCGAGTCGGCGTGCTGGACTTTGGTTGAGCGTACTCGAAACCCTTGCTTGGCAGATTGATAGCAAACGACCACGCTGTCGTTTGCATCTCGTCCTAGTCGCTCTAGTAGTTCTTGGAATGGCTTGGTCAATGCCATGTTGTTCCTTTCAAATTTTATGAGGGGTGTGTAAGCGGGTGGGGGCTCGCTTACACACCCCAGTTCTTTTTAACTTAGAATGCAGTGACGCTTACAACGGCCTTGATGTCAAGACCTAGCTGTTCTGCAATCTCGGCATCTGAGAAGTTGCCTTCACTCAGTGCCTTGATAGTTGCAATCTGCTTATCTGTAAGTGTACCAGACGCAGCAGGTGCAGCCACTTCCTTGGCTCCAGCGGACAATAGAGCATCAACGCCCGGGTTCGATGTACCCTTTTCCAGAGTAATTGAGTAGACCTTTACGTTGTTGTACTTCTTATTCGATGCTGGCTTTTCACTTTCGAAAGTGATAGTGAACTTGGTGCCGATCTCTAGTTTGCTCATGCCTGAAGCCTTTAGCGCTGCCTTAGCAGCTGCAAGCTTCTGGCCGAACAAGTAAACCTTGCGGGTACCGTCATCCTCTTCGACTGAAGGGTCAACGTAATCGGTTGCCAAGGTGACGACGATCTGAACTTTCTTGTTGCCATCTTCCCAGAACTCCGGCTCGCCGGTTTCGTAGTTACGAACCTGAGCTACCTCAGCGTCGGTGATGGTTCCTGTGTATGATGTTCCGATCTTTGCGTCCTTGAACGAAATGCTCGGCACAGACTTTCCTGATAGTAGGTCGTCCATGCTTGGTAATGCGGTTGTTGTATCCATAATGTGTTTTCTGCTTTCTTATTTTTTATTGGTTAGACAAGCGACGATAGGTCGCCGTCCTCTTCTTGCTCATACTTTTTACAGTCGAAGCAAAAAGAAGCTTTAGGTTGTTTCTGGATCACGGCATCCCAGCCCATGATCTCTGCAATGTCGATTAGTTTCTCAAGCTCTTTGATGGCATCGAGAGCAACTTGCTTATCGTAGCGCATCATTACCACCTGAGCGTCTGCTAGGTCTTTGTCGCGTGGCAGGAATGAAAGCGCTACGTGTGTTGGAGTCTCGCCTTTTTGTTCCCAGCCATAGCCATAAAGCATAGCCTGTACTCGGTACTGTGATGTCACTTTGCCACGAGCTGCTTCTTTAAGTTTGCGCTCGCCGACGATTTTCCAATCGTTCACGATCAAGATACCTTCAGTAAGGTACGCCATGTCACACGATCCACCCAGATTTAGCGACTTGTACGAGTGAACGTCGAGACGGTTCTCAAGTTTGTATTCATCAGGCCAACGCTCGGCGAAGCCCTTCTCCAGAGCATCGTGCACCGCCGTCCCAATAAATGGAAACCAAGAACCATCCGGCTTCTTGTAAACCAATGCGAGCTTGCGTGCTACACACTTACGGCAATCTGAACCTACTTCACTGATACCGATCTGGCGCTGAAGGGAACGCGCGGTAATGAAGAGCTCAGGTATACGTCTCAGCCAAGTGTGGGCTGCGTCATAGGCTCGCTGGTCATCGGCCGTATAGGACGACGGTGCAACGTCTAGAATCTGTACTGGCATTTGTCTCTCGTCTCTGGGGTCTTTAGTCTATACCTTGGCTCTGACATTTTGGATAGAGCATCGGGCAATGATCGATCCGTTTTCGTTGTTCACGATCTTGAACTGCCCATCCTCGCCTGACCATGCGTAAGCAATGCGGTTCAGCAGGATGCCGTTATCCTTCAAGAAGGTATTGAGAGCCTTTTCAATGGTTCGCATGTTGGTGTCGGCAAGTGGCACCTTAGCGCCGTACTGGAGCCAAGGGTTCGGTTCGATCTTGATGAAATTCATTTGTTTAGTGTACCTTGCTGTTTGATGTATTCCCATAGATCTTCTGGATCAATGGTCTTTAGGTTGGTGCGACGGTTCAGGCCGTTAGCTGTCTTGTATTTACTCCAGTGCGGAGTGCATAGCCCACGCTGAACAGCCCGGAGCTGACAGGTATTGTCATCGCCGATACAGTGTGGCGGGCGCTTTGCGTAAGGTGGTAGCACGCCGACATAAAGATCCGGATCTCGATGTTTGATCATCGGGCCAAACGCTCGGTTCATGTGTCGATAGTGGATCGAGCAGAGGTTGCGACATTTAGTTTTTGATTCACAACCCTCGACTAAACATTCTTTTGACTTGATCGTGAAGTCGCTAGCCAAAGTAAATAGATACTCTTCAAAAGCTTTCTGTTCTTTTCTGTTCATAGCCCTAACCATTCTCTTAGGCGTACTAGTAGTGATCGTTTCGGCACGTGCATGTGTGACCCACGCATAGCGTAAGCATCCGGGTGGCGATGATCGTTTGCCCATTCCTCGGCTTGGCTGATGTTGCTCACCGATTGACCTGATCTACAGTGCATGCAGTAGACATTCATCTTGCTCATTTGTTTTCCTTTTTGATAAGTGGCATACGGCTAATCTGATTCATTCCGACTTGGTAGTAGGGATTCGTTCTCACTAATCCGCAGCGACAGGCAGCGGTTTCTTGATCTCTCTTGAAGTCAAAGCCGTGATGGTGAGTACTCCAATCTTCTTTGCTCATTTGTTTTCCTTTCTAACAATTCCAATAACCTTGCGTGCGAACTCAACGCCACGAAGGCC
>JACCDX011078705.1_pt1 | contig 17303 bp, 15 predicted proteins | sample 7449681 | NCBI WGS metagenome assembly JACCDX01 (sample SAMN15323450, study PRJNA562643) | freshwater metagenome | isolation source: river surface water | place: USA:Blue River Watershed | collected 2017-08-18
AATTATTCTGTATCAGAATTTTCAATTTTTCGAATGAGAATTGTTCCAACTTTATTTCTACGACCTGCCGCTCTTTCTGCCACAAATTCCCATCCATCAATTTCTACAGAAGTTCCTGGAATAGGTACGCGGTCAATTTTTTTGGCTAAGAATCCGGATAATGTATCAACGCCTTCATCATCACTTGATAAATCGACTTTAATTAATTCAGCAACATCATCAAGATGAATTCGAGAACTTACTCTGAAAACATTTGGGCCAAGTTCATTGACTTCCTGAATATGAGTGTCATATTCATCCGTAATTTCTCCAACAATTTCTTCTAATATGTCTTCAATTGTTACCAATCCTGCTGTTCCACCATATTCATCAACTACAACGGCTAAATGAACTCTTGCTGCTTGCATTTCTCTGAGTAATTCATCTGCAGGTTTACTATCAGGTACGAAATATGCATTTCTCATTAGTTGTTCAACTAATTCATTTCGCTCTGACTCAGCATTTTCAAATATTCTTCGCGAAATATCTTTCAAATAGACTACTCCAATAATGTCATCTGAATCTTGACCAATTACTGGAATTCTTGAATACCCTGAGCGAAGTGCTAAAGAGATTGCCTGGCGAAGCGTCTTTCCCTTTTCAATCCAGACCATTTCTGTTCGAGGCACCATAACCTCTCGAGCAACGGTTGAACCAAGTTCAAAAACTGAGTGAATCATTTGACGTTCTTCGTCTTCAATAACGTCTGCTTCTTCAGCTTGATCAACTAAGTCACGTAAATCCTCTGCAGTCGCAAATGGACCGTCTTTAAAACCTTTTCCAGGAGTTAAAGCGTTTCCAATTGAAACAAGTATTTTTGCAATGGGCCAAAGGACAGGTTTAATTAATAAAGACATTGGTGACATGTAATAGGCAATTGCATCAGATTTTTGACGTCCCAAGGTTTCTGGAGCCACACCTAAAACAATAAAGCCTAGTAATGACACAATTACTGTTGATAAAAATATAGAAAATGAATTCGCAGAATAGATTTTGATAATTACAAAAGTAAGAAACACTCCTCCAGCAGATGTTAAAGCCAGAGCTAAAAGTTGTAGCGATGCGACATGTTTTGTTTTATCCGTAATTACTTTTTCAAGTTTTATCGTATTTTTTCCGCTTTCTTTTGCAAAAACACCAACTCGTGACTCTGAAGTTCTTGAAATAGCGGTTTTAGTTGCAATAAAAACTGCAGCTAAAATTTCAATAACAATAGCAATAAAGATCAGACTTGGAAGATTGGTCAACTATTTAACTTTCTCAATCAAATCCATAACTTGTTTTTCAAGTCTTTTCATGATTTTTCTTTGTCTAAGTTTTTGGTGATCATGTCCCAAGAGATGCAAAATTGCATGAACGTGTAAGAAAACAAAATATCTAGCAGGATTTTCTCTTCTAAATGTGGCTTCACTCCAAGAGACACTTGGACAAATTATTACGTCACCTAGTACTTTGTCTTTCGTCCTACCGGAATTATTAATATCATCCATTGGAAAACTCATTACATCTGTTGGGGTATTTAATTTCATCCACTTAAAATGCATTTCTTGCATTTCTTTAACATCTACATAAAGAATTGACAAATCAAAATGATCTGGGATATTTAATTCAGAATATATTTTACTTATAAAAAATTTTAACTTTTTTTCATCGATTCCAAATGAACTTTTATTCTCAATTTCAATCATTTTCGATAATTTCCTTTATCCGATTTTTGATCCCATGATTCATAAGCTTCAACTATTCGACTGACCAATTTATGTCTAACAACATCCTCAGCGGTTAAATTTATAAATTCTAAATCCTCAACTGTGCCTAGAATATCTTGAACAACTTTTAAACCTGATTTTGTTCCTGAAGGTAAATCAATTTGCGTGACATCTCCTGTTACTACCATTTTTGAACCGAAGCCAAGTCTTGTGAGAAACATTTTCATCTGTTCTGGCGAAGTATTCTGAGCTTCATCAAGAATTATGAATGAATCATTGAGAGTTCTACCTCTCATATATGCAAGTGGGGCAACTTCAATTGATCCATTGGTCATAAGTTTTGGTATTTTTTCGGGATCAATCATGTCTTGCAAAGCATCATAAAGTGGTCTTAAATATGGATCAATTTTTTCCGACAATGTTCCTGGTAAAAATCCAAGATGCTCACCAGCTTCTACTGCTGGTCTTGTCAAAACTATTCTATTAACTTGTTTGGCTTGTAAGGCCTGAACTGCTTTGGCAACTGCCAAATATGTTTTTCCAGAACCTGCTGGTCCAATTCCAAATACAACAGTTTTTTTATCAATTGCATCCACATATTTTTTTTGATTAAAAGTCTTTGGACGAATAGATTTGCCCCTAGAAGTCAAAATATCGACTGTTAAAACTTTGCTTGGACTTATTTGATCTTCTGCGTTCAACATTGCAATGGATCTTTCTATTACATCTGAATTTAGAGATTGTCCTGTTCTAATCAAAGAAATCAATTCGGAAAAAAGTTGATTGACATGTTTAACTGAATTTACATTTCCATTGAGATTAATTTCATTTCCTCTTACATGCAAATTAACATCTGGGAATGATTTTTCAACTATTTTTAAATTCTCATCGTTAGTACCAAGTAGAGAAATCATCGAAATTGAATTTGGAATTATTATGCGAGATTGAAAATCGCTACTCAAACTAGTCATCTATTTTTATAATATTTGCTCAAATATTTTGGACAATTAACCTGGTGGCCAAGTTAGGCTACGGCCACCTAAAACGTGGGCGTGTACGTGAAAAACCGATTGACCGCCCTCTGAACCAGTGTTTATCACAATTCTAAATCCCTTTGTTAACTGTTCTTGTTCAGCAATTTTTGATGCTGTATGCATTAATCCTGCAGTAAGTTTTTCGTCTTTAGAACTTAGTTCCGAAATATTTTCATAATGTTTTTTTGGAATAACCAAAATATGAATTGGAGCTTTGGGGTCAATATCATTAAAAGCTAAAAAATCATCGTTTTCAAAAACTTTACTTGAAGGAATTTCTCCCAACGCAATTTTGCAAAACAAACAATTAGTCATTTGATTATTTTATCCACTTTGTTTGAGCAAGTAAAATTGCGGAACTTATTGCCCCAGCAGAAGATGTTCTAAGAATTGATTCGCCAAGACTTGCAAAATTTACCCCCGCATTTTTGAATAATGAAATTTCAGTTTGATCTATTCCACCTTCAGGTCCAATTACCAACAAAACATTATTAGAAATTTTCTTAATTTCTTCAAAAAAATTGTTGGGTGAATCTGGATCTAAGATTATTACCTTTTCAAAGTTGCTAAATTGATTAACTAACTCATTCGTATTAACACAATTCAAAATTTCAGGCATGAAGGGACGTCTTGCCTGTTTAGTTGATTCTTTAGCAATATTTTGCCATTTAAGAATCAATTTATCTGATTTATTTTCTATCTTCGATACACTTCTGTTTGCTTGCCAAGGAATAATTTTATCAACTCCAACCTCAGTCAAAAGTTCTATTGATAAATCGGCTCTATCTCCTTTAGCAATAGCTTGAGCTACGCATACAATCGGATTTTCTATGACATGTGTTTCCTTGTTAATAATTTCTGCTTTAAGTATTTTGCCCGGTCCTATCTCCGTAACCTTTGCTTCGATAACTAAGCCTTTAGTGTCTGTAACAAAAATAGTTTCACCGATTTGAGTCCTTCTTACCTTTATCGCATGATGTGCTTCGTCATCTTTCAAAGTGATGACTTGTTCGTTTAAATCTTCAGTAGACGCTATAAAATATGCTGGTTGCATTTTTATCTAGAGAACACATCTCTAATTTTTGAAAATAATCCAGTGTCATTTATTTTTTCAGGTTCAATATTTAATTTATCTTCTTTTCTTAATTCAGCCAATTTTTTCAATAACCCCTTTTGCTCTTCATTTATCGCCGTTGGAGTTTCTACATTTACTTCCAGATGCAAGTCACCTTTTCCTTCTCTTCGAAGTCTTGGCATTCCTTTGCCTCTTAAAGTTATTACTGTTCCAGATTGAGTGCCGGGTTTAATAGTTATATTTTCTTCAGAATCAAAAGTTTTAAAAATAAAATTAGTTCCTAATGCTGCCGCGGTCATTGGAATATTGATTAAACTGTGTAAATCATCTGCTTCTCTATGAAAAGTTTTATGCGGTTTAACAATTATTTCTAAATATAAATCTCCAGCCTCGCCACCTCCTGGACCAACTTCACCTCTTCCAACAAGTTGAACTCTGGTTCCAGAATCAACTCCTGCTGGAATTTGTGCATTTAAAGTTGCACGCGTTCTTACCCTTCCTTCACCTGCACATTCTGCACAAGGACTTGGCAACACTGTTCCAAATCCAGAACATTGTGGACATGGTCTACTTGAAACAACTTGTCCAAGAAGTGATCTTTGAACAGCTTGTACATCACCTCGACCTCTACACATTGAACAAACTGTTGGTGAGGTGCCGGGTGCGCAACAACTACCTTGACAAACCGAACACACAACTGCAGTTTCAACTGTTAAATCTTTACTTAATCCTGTAAACGCTTCTATTAATTCAACTTCAATTTGAATTAATGCATCTTGCCCACGTCTAGTTCTAGATCTTGGACCTCTTTGTTGAGTTGAACCAAAAAATGCATCAACAAAATCTCCTAATCCCCCGAAACCAAAACCGCCAGCACTTGGACCATTGCCAGAAAAACCCAAATCATACATTCTTCTTTTTTGATCATCACTTAAAGTTTCATATGCTGCAGTAACTTCCTTAAATTTTTCTGCAGCAACTGGATCTGGATTTAAATCGGGATGTAATTCTCTGGCTAGTTTTCTATAAGCCTTTTTTATCTCATCACTACTGGCATCAGAGTCAACGCCCAAAATATCGTAATAATCATTTGCCATTTATTTGTTTCCCAAGATTCTTCCCAAATATCTAGCAACAGCGCGCACTGCTGAAATAGTTCCTGGATAATCCATACGTGTAGGACCTACAATTCCAAGTTTTGATAAAGAATCACCAGTTATATAGCCTGACGAAACTACTGAAGCTGAATGTAAATTAGGAACTTTATTTTCATGTCCAATTCTTATAAAAAGTTCATCTTCATTGACCATTTCACCCATTAATTTAAGCATCACAACATTTTCTTCAATTTCATCCAAAACAGGTAATAATTTTTTACTAAATTCTGAATCCAATTTTGCTAAATTACTGGCACCGGCAACTACTATTTTTTGATCTGATTTTTGAGTAACCATTACTTTTAATTTTTCAATAACTTTTTTTACAAAATTTTTATTGTTTATCTCTTTATCATCTTCAAAATGCGCAACTAAATTCGATACTTCGGTAAATTTTTTGTCAGTTATAGTATTTTTTAATTTTTTTCGTAAAATATCTATCGTATTCTCTTCGATTTTATTCTCTAATTCAACTGTTACTTGCTCAAGTCTTCCGCTATTGGCAACTAAGACAATCATTATTCTAGTTTCATTTATTGATATCAAATCTATGTGTTTAACAATTGAACCTGCAAGAATTGGATATTGAACCAAAGAAATCTGGCCTGTAAGTTGAGAGAGTAATTTGACAGTTTTTTGCATAACATCATCCAAATCAACAGCACCCTCAAGTACTTGAGTTATAGCTCTAGTTTCTGCAGGAGAAAGTTGTCTCACTTCGTTTAAACGATCTACAAAAGTTCTATAACCTTTATCAGTTGGAATTCGTCCAGCACTTGTGTGCGGTTGGACAATATAACCCTCATCTTCTAAAACTGCCATTTCATTTCGTACAGTTGCTGGCGAAACTTTTAAACTATGTCTTTCAACAAGACTTTTCGAACCAATAGGTTCTTGAGTCGCAACATAGTCTTCAATAATTGCACTTAATACTGCAAACTTTCTTTCGTCCAAGAATTCACCGTTTCGTCTTTAATTAGCACTTAAACCTTGTAAGTGCTAGATTACTTTATTTTTATTTTTACTGCCACTTATACCTTGGGCATTGTGTGGAAAATTTCTTATTTAATTATTCAATTGCATGAAAACCTGATCTGCAAGCAATCTTCCTCTTTTTGTTAAAACCAAATTATTTTCAATCAAGAAAATGAGATCATTTTTAATCAATTCGTCAATTTTCTCAGTGTTAAATTGTCTTGAATCTAGTCCCGAATTTAAACGCATTGAAAGCATAATGTCTTCACTTATTTTTTGTTCTGGTGTTAATACTTCTCGCGCTTTTGCAGGTGATGTTTCTTTTTCTAAATTTTCACGCCATTGATTAGGTAATTTTAAATTCCACCATCTATACCCCTCAATGTGCGAGTGAGCGCCCGGACCAAAACCCCACCAATTATTATTCTTCCAATAATTTAAATTGTGTCGAGAATATAAATTATTAATGCTCCAATTTGAAATTTCGTACCAAGAAAAACCATGTTTTTCAAAAATTTCATCAGCTAATAAATACTTATCTGCAGATAAATCGTCATTAACATTTTGTATTTTGTTTGCTTTTAGATCATTTCCCATTTTTGTACCTGGTTCAATAACTAATGAGTAAGCCGACAAATGTGCTGGCTTTAAACTCAGTGCAAATTCAACACTGTTTTGCCAATCTTTAAGACTTTCGCCTGGAGTGCCATAAATTAAATCAAAACTAAAATTATTTAATCCATGCTTTTTTAGTAAGATTGCTGATTTCTCAATATTAGAAGTGTTGTGTGTTCGATCTAGAATCTCTAATACTTTTTTAGAGGAACTCTGCATTCCAATTGAAATTCTATTTATTTGATTGTCTAGCCAATTTACGATTTTCTCATCATTAATATCATCAGGATTTGCTTCCAAGGTTATTTCTACATCTTTTGCAAAAGTAAAATTAGATTTTAAACCATCAAATAAATAGTTAAGTTCTTTACTAGACAACAAAGAAGGAGTCCCTCCACCAAAAAAAATAGTATCAATCACTAAATCCTTTTTAAGGACTTTTTTTGCTAATTCAATTTCTTTTATTGTTGCTTTTGCCCAGTTTTCCATTTGGTCGTTTGCATCAATTTCTTGCGGAGTATAGGTATTAAAGTCACAGTAACCACATCGCTTTTTGCAATAAGGAACATGAATATAGACAGAAAAAGGTTTATTTAACAGTTTATTGAAATCAATTTCAAGACTTCCATCAACTGGCGCTGCCTCTCCTTTTGGTTCTTGCGCCATTTTAGTTCCTATTTATTTTTTTCTTTTGCGCCATTTTCAGAAGAAGTTTGAAGTGCTGCTACAAATGCTTCCTGTGGTACTTCAACTTTTCCTACCATTTTCATTCTCTTTTTACCTTCTTTTTGTTTCTCAAGTAGTTTTCTTTTTCTAGTAATATCTCCGCCGTAACATTTTGCTAATACATCTTTTCTAATTGCCCTGATTGTTTCCCTAGCAATAATTCTTGAGCCAATTGCAGCTTGAATTGGAACTTCGAATTGCTGTCTTGGAATTAAATCTTTCAATCTAGAAGTCATTTCAACTCCATATGTATAAGCCTTGTCTTTATGAACAATTGATGAAAATGCATCGACTGGATCTCCGTGCAACAAAATATCTACTTTCACTAATTGTGCACTTTGTTCACCAGAAGGCTCATAATCAAATGATGCGTAACCTCGTGTTTTTGATTTGAGTTGATCAAAAAAATCAAAAACTATTTCTGCTAAAGGAAGTGTGTATCGTAATTCAACCCGGTCTTCAGATAAATAATCCATATTGTGCATTTGACCTCTTCTATCTTGTGCAAGTTCCATAACCGGTCCGATGTATTCACTAGGAGTTAAAATTGTTGCTTTTACAACTGGTTCAAAAATTTCTTTTACTTTTCCGTCAGGAAACTCACTTGGATTAGTAATAGATATTTCTTGCCCATCTTCCATGACTATTCGATATCCCACACTTGGCGCTGTGGAAATCAAATTTAAATCGAATTCTCGAGAAAGTCTTTCTCTAACAATTTCCAGATGTAACAGACCAAGAAATCCGCAACGATAGCCAAAACCTAATGCGACTGATGATTCTGGTTCGTAAACAAGTGCAGCATCATTTAATTGCAATTTATCTAAAGCATCTCTTAATAATGGGTAATCACTTCCATCAATTGGAAATAGCCCAGCAAAAACCATTGGCTTTGGATCGCGAAAACCAGATAAAGCTTTGTTAGCGGGTTTACTTGCATCGGTTATTGTGTCACCTACTCTTGATTGACGAACATCTTTAACTCCAGTTATTAAATAACCAACTTCGCCTACACCTAATCCTTTTGTAGATTTTGGCTCAGGAGAAATCACCCCGATATCCAATAATTCATGTGTTGCTCCTGTTGACATCATTTTTATTTTTTCTCGAGGTAACAATTTCCCGTCAACAACGCGAACATATGTAACTACTCCACGATAGGTGTCATAAACGGAGTCAAAAATCATTGCTCTTGCAGGTGCATTAGCATCTCCAACAGGTGCTGGCACTTCAACAACTACTAAATCTAAAAGTTCTTTTACACCTTGACCAGTTTTTGCACTAACTTTTAATACATCATTTGGTTTACAACCAACAATGTTAGCTATCTCTGTTGCATATTTTTCAGGTTGAGCTGCAGGCAAATCTATTTTGTTTAGAACTGGAATAACTTTAATATCTGATTCAATTGCTAAATACAAATTAGCTAAAGTTTGAGCTTCTATTCCTTGCGCTGCATCAACTAAAAGAATTGCACCTTCGCAAGCTGCAAGTGATCTACTAACTTCATAAGTAAAATCAACGTGGCCTGGTGTATCTATTAAATTCAATACGTAATTTTTGTTATCTATTCCTTGCCATGGCAATCTAACTGCTTGTGATTTAATCGTGATACCACGTTCTCTTTCAATATCCATTCGATCTAAATATTGAGCTCTCATATTTCGCTCTTCAACTACCCCAGTTATTTGGAGCATCCGATCAGCCAAAGTTGATTTACCATGATCGATGTGGGCGATGATGCAAAAATTACGTATAAGCTCTGCCGGAGTTTGACCTGCTGGATTGATTTCAGGATTCACGATTAATTTTTAGGTCATTCCTTTATGTTTTGAAGCATTTTTTGGGTACTTAATTAGTACTTTCAAGACACACGCTACTCTGTAGTTTAAGAGAAGCGATAAAGCGCCTCATAACTTTAAGCGAAAGAAACGGGATTTAAATTGGCAAATATTAAATCGCAAATTAAGCGTATCGGACAAAACAATGCTGCTCGCGATAGAAATAAAACAGTTCGCTCAGCTATCAAAACCACAATTCGTAAATTTAATGAAGCACTTGCCGCAGGCGATGCCGGAGCAGCAAAACTAGCTAAAGAAGCAGGAAAGCAACTGGATAAAGCAGTTTCAAAAGGTGTAATTCACAAAAATCAGGCTTCAAATAGAAAATCTGCAATCAATAAAAAATTAGCAAAAGCTAAAAAGTAATTTATTTAGCTGACAAAGCTATTTTTCTTACTGTATTTTCAAGTAAGAATCTTTTTTGATTCTGATCAAGATAAGTTCCTTCATAACCTGCTCTCATATAAGCATCAACTTTTGCTAATTCAATAACAGCATTAGCTAAAGAGGTTTGATTCCAATGTCGTAATTGTTTTCTTAGATATGGAACCTGTTTTGGTGAAATCCCTAATTCTTGAGCAACTTGAAAGTCATTAGCACTACTTGGCAGAGAAGCAAGTTTCACGAGCTTTCTTAAAGAGTTCGCAATTATAGTTACTATATAAACTCCAGAGTTACTATCTTGATCAAGTAAGTCGGTTAAATTTTTTAGGGCACTCTCATAGTTTGCATCCCATAAAGAATTTGAAATATCAAAAACCTTAACTGCGACATTTCCTTGATAATATTTTTTGACATGTTCTAATTCAATTTTTTTATCTAATACATCAAAGCATAATTGTGAAATTGCTCCAACTAATTCATCTAAATTTTCTCCAACTGCATCACGTAATGCTAAAAGGGCATCTTCTTCAATTTCACGCTTATTTCTTTTAAACTCTGACTTCATAAAATCAATAAATTCATTTGAATATTTGATACTTGGACACTTTATTTCTTTAATCTTTAACTTTTGCAAAGCTTTTACTATTCCAGATCCTCCGGCTCCACCTCGATGTACAACCACTAGGTAATTATTTTCAATTTTTTCAGAATTTATATTTTTAATAAAGTCAACAAGTTTACTGTCTAATTTATCCTCAGCAACATTTATTTCATCAATAATGACTAAAGAAGTATTTCCAAAAAGATTTGGCGAGATAAATTCCAATAATTGATTATAACTGTTTTCATCTTGTGCGTTGATAATTTGTTTTTCTAATGACTTATCTTTAGATCTTAAATTATTGAAAAGTTGATTTAATTCCCTGTCGATGAGCAAATCTGTGTTGCCAGTAATTAGATAAATTGAATCAATATTTGCCATATTACCTAAATCCTAGCCTGTTGAGGAGTATTCAATTCGGTCATACTTATTTATACGTATTGATATTGAACCATTTGAACTCGAGGTCAAAACTTTCATTTTTGATTTTTCGTACAACTTAATTGCTTCATTCGAAGGGTGTCCATAAGAGTTTTCAGCACCAACACTGATTAATGCAAGACGGGCTCCTGACCATTCCGGGAATAAATCATCCTGAAACTTTGATCCATGATGAGGAATTTTAATAACATCTACATGCAATTTTTCCCACATGCTTCTTATTGCTTCTTGTGCTGGAGGTTCTATGTCACCAGTCAAAATAATTGAGGCATTATTAATTTCTGCCAAAACTACAAGACTTGAATTATTTGCCACAGATTCAATTTCCATTTTTTCTGATGTTGGCCAAAGACACATTAATCTAATTTCACCCAATTGTAAGTTCTGTCCACTTGTTAAAAAATTTAATCTTTGAGGATGCAATAATTGTTCAACTCTTTTTGACTCCTCAAAAGGCTCCTTGATCCAAGTAGTAAAAACTGTTTTTATTTCGTAATTTCTCAATACTTCTCTTAATCCTTCTACGTGATCTAGGTGAAAGTGAGTAAGTAGCAAAATATCTATTTGCTTGATTCCTAATCTTTTTAAACATTTAGTCATTAATTTTCCATCAGGACCTACATCTACTACAACTGTTTTACCATTTGAATCTCGCATAACTAAGCCATCGCCTTGGCTAACATCACACATAGCAAATTGCCAATTATTAATTGGCCAATTTGTGTTAAAAAATACGAATTTTATAGTAATCACAAAGACCAAAGTTAATGTAAAAGTAAAAAGAATCGTTAAGATGTTAAATTTTTTCATTAACAAAATAATCAATCCCAGAATCAAGTTGGCTATTAAAAAACCTAAAATACCATTTGTAATTTTGATGGTGCTGAATTCTTTGTTGGCAAAAAAGTGAGAAACCATAACTATCCAGTTAGCAAAAATAGATGCAGGTAAATTAAAAATTATGGCAAGTGAAGAATTAAGATTAGAAACTATTAATCCTAAATAACCTAAAATCGTTACAATAGGAACTATCGGAGATACCAAAATGTTTGCAAAGACTGACCAAATGGAAATCAAACCGGTAAAACCCGCTACTAACCCCATAGTCGAAAACTGTGCAGCCAAAGCAACAGAAATAACAATCAACAAATTTTGATTCAACCATGGAAAGCATTTAATTAAATATTTAAGAATTGGCTCTGTAAACAACAAAAGTCCAAAGGTCGCAAACACAGACAAGCTAAAGCCCCAACTTGTGGCCAAGTTTGGATCTAGCAATAAAGCAACACAAATAGTTATGAGTAATGCATTAATTGCCTGTCTAAAAACTCCGTAAAGTAAAGAAATTAAAACGATTGCCGCCATCAGAGAAGCTCTTATCACACTTGGCTCTGTTCTAACCAATAGCGCAAAAAATAATAGAAATATCAAAATTAGTACAATCTGTGCTTTTAAATTAATTTTTGTTTTTCTAAGTAAAAAACTAAAAACTACGATTAAAATTGCAATATTTCCCCCGCTAACTGCTGTTAAATGAGTAAGCCCACTTAACTTCATTTCTTCCTTCAAAGTTTTTGATTGAAATCTTGTGTCTCCTAAAATTAAGCCTGGCAATAACTCTGATCCTTCGCTGCTAATTCTTTTAGCACTTAAAATGAAATTAGTTCTAATCACATTTATAGTTTGGTTGATTAAACTTGGATTATTTATAATGGTAATTTTTTCAGGAGTTATTTCGTATGCAAAGTTCAAATAATTTGTTTGCGTTAATTGACCTACTAATTTAATTCTTGTTCCAAAATCTAAATATTTTGTATCAGATGAATTTACTTTTATTATTTGTGAGATATCTTTTAATAAAATATTGTCTTGTTTTAAACTATTAATCTTAAGTTTAAAGTAATATTTTGGAAACATTTCTAAAGTTCCATATTTTGGTAAATTTGATGGAATTAAGTCAGATTTAATTTCGCCTATTAATTCAATTTTTTTATCAAAATTTACATTGTAATTTTGAAAGTCAAAATTATTAAGTCTAAAATGACCCATTATTATTGCTAAAATCGATATAAGAATTAGAGATATTGCGAAAAGTCTATTCTTAAAAATAATCAAAATAAATATCAAAATAACTATTAAGCAGATTAAAACTGTTTTGAGTGAGAAGTAAATTCCAGCGAGTAAGATTAGCCAAATTAAACTAGCAAATGGAAGAAATCTAATATCGTTATCTAAACGCAAGCTTTTTCGCTTATTGTTTTAAGTTTAGATTTGCCAATTCCTTCGACATTAGATAATTGTGAAACTTCTGCAAACCTTCCATTGGACTCTCGGTAATCTAATATTCTTTCTGCAAGTACTGGCCCAACACCAGGAAGTCCATCCAATTGTTTGACATCAGATTCATTTAAATTTATACAATTTGATTCTTTAATTTTTTTCTTTAAATCGATTTTAATTGGATTATTTTTGTTATCGAAATTTATTTGTTCGCCATCTTGTAATATTCGTGCAAGATTATTATCACCAATGATGCCATTTTCAGCGAGTCCTCCAGCCATATTCAAGGCATCTATTAGCCGGGCATCAATAGGAAGTTCGAATACACCACTTGTTTTTACTTCACCAGAGACATAAACTTTTATTTTCCTTGACTCTAATATTGGAGACTCTATTTGATTCATGTTTGAATCTATAGTTTCACTAACCACTATATTTGCATCATTTGTTTTAAAATAGAAAATGGCTAGTACAATTGCAATTAAAGTAATGGTAATCAGTTTTATTAAATTTATCTTTGAGAAATCAAAACGCCAATAATTATTCTTTTTCTTTGATACTTTCTTTTTGTTTTTATCAATATTTCGATTTATTATTTCTTTAACCAACTGGTCTATTGAAATTTTGCTGTCTAAATTTGGCACATAAAGATAATTACAAAATTGAATTAGTTATCGTAAAAGACTTTAATATTTGTGGATAAGTAAATCTTGTTGATTACTCTGGAACTATATTCACAAGCTTTGGTGCTCTAACAATAACTGTTTTGACTTTTCTTCCATCTAAATTTTTGATTACATTTGGCTCATTTAATGCTAATTTCTCAAGTTCTTCACTTGATATGTCAGGAGAGACATCAAGTCGTGCTCTTAATTTTCCTGAGACTTGTACTACACACACCACGGATTGTCTTACAAGTAATTTTGGATCCACTGGTGGCCAGCCTGCTTTAATAATTAATTCCTCATGCCCCAATGTTTGCCACATTTCTTCAGCCGTATAAGGAGCAAATAGAGAAAGTATTATGGCAATTGTTTCAACTGCTTCTCTTACTGCTGGATCACTTGGTCCACATCCTGTATCTATTGCTTTTCTAGTCACATTAACTAATTCCATTGTTCTTGCAATAGCAACGTTAAATCTAAATGATTCAATTAACGTAGTAACTTCATCAATTGTTCTATGAACGCTTTGCCTTAATTCTAAATTTCCTTGACTAAAATTAACGTCTTTGTTTGATTGAACATCTTTTGATAATCTCCATGCTCTGGATAAAAATTTCTTAGAACCTCCAGGTGAAACTTCTGCCCAGTCAATGTCGTCTTCAGGTGGGCCAGCAAAAACCATTGTTAAACGAACAGCATCGACCCCAAATTCAGAAATTTGTTCGCCCAAGTCAACCATGTTTCCTTTTGACTTAGACATTGCAGAGCCATTTAAAATTACTTGACCTTGGTTTAAAAGTGCTTTAAATGGTTCATTAAATTCCACATAACCTAAATCGAATAAAACTTTTGTAAAAAATCTGCTGTATAGAAGATGCAAAATTGCATGTTCTACGCCCCCAACATATTGTGCAACTGGCAACCAACGTTTCAATAGTTTTGAATCTATTGCTTTTTCATTGTCTTTTGCTGATGGATAACGCAAGTAATACCAAGAAGAATCTACGAAAGTGTCCATTGTATCTGTATCTCTTTTTGCATCTGAATTACATTTTGGACACTTTGTATTAACCCAATCAGTTGCAGCTGCCAAAGGTGAAGTTCCTTTAGGAGCTAATTGTTCTCCTGCAAGTTCAGGCAATTTAACAGGTAATTGTTCATCAGATACCGCTACTTCACCGCATTTTGGACAATGAATTATTGGAATTGGCGCACCCCAGTATCTTTGTCTGGAAATTAGCCAATCTCTTAATCTAAAGTTTGTGGCTCCTTTGCCACATTTATTTTTTTCTAAATACTCAATCATAGATTTTATTGCTTTTTGTTTATCTAAACCATTTAAGAAATCCGAATTGATTAAAGTTCCATCTCCAGCTGTTGCAATAAATGATTTACTTGGATCTTCTTCTCCCGTTTCAACTACAACTCTGATTGGCAATTTAAAAGTTTTTGCGAAATCTAAGTCACGTTGGTCATGAGCTGGAACTGCCATCAACGCTCCAGTTCCATAATCTGCTAAAACATAATCTGAAGCCCAAATTGGAAGTTTTTCATTATTAACAGGGTTAATTGCATATCGACCTAAAAATATTCCAGTTTTTGGTCTATCAGTTGAAAGTCTTTCTATGTCAGTTGCTTTTTTAACTTCCTCAATATACTTATTTAATTCCTCTTTTTTATCATCAGTTACTAACTCTTGGGCAAGTTTTGAATCTGCAGCAACTACAAAAAAAGTTGCACCAAACAAAGTATCTGGTCTAGTTGTAAAAACTGTAACGTTTTTGGCCAATTCCTCAATTTTAAAGTCAACGTATGCGCCTTCTGATTTTCCAATCCAATTTTTCTGCATGGTTAAAACTCGTTCAGGCCAACTATTTTCAATTTGAGTCATATCATCAAGAAGTCTTTGAGCATATTCAGTAATTTTGAAATACCACTGAGTTAATTCTCTTTTAGTAACAATAGAATTACATCTTTCACATTCGCCTGCAACTACTTGTTCATTTGCCAAAACTGTTTGACAAGAAGGACACCAATTTACGTTTGATGCTTTTCGATAAGCTAATCCTTTATTGAAAAATTGAATAAATAACCATTGAGTCCACTTATAATATTCAGGATCTGAAGTGTGTAATCTGTGATTCCAATCAAATGAAATGGCATATCTCTTAAAAGAATCTGCTTGCGTTTCAATATTGTTGTATGTCCATTTGGCTGGATTTTCACCTCGCTTAATAGCGGCATTTTCTGCTGGTAATCCAAAAGAATCCCACCCAACTGGATGAAAAACGTTATATCCTTTTTGAAAGTAATATCTAGCAACAACATCGCCAATTGCAAAAGCTTCAGCGTGCCCCATATGTAAATCGCCAGATGGATAAGAAAACATATCTAAGACATAAATTCTTTGTCGATTATCGTTTGGATCATCAGAGGAATTAAATGGTTGTTTATCTTCCCAGATTGGAAGCCATTTAGCTTGAATTGCATCAAAATCTAATGCAACATTTTGCTCACTATTATCTGAATGTGAATTCACAAGGTAAAATTTACCGATTGAGCAAAATGAATTGTGATGCGGTATCTATTTCTTGCTCAAAATTGCCATCAATCCAAATATCACAATGTTTTTTCGTGTCATGTTGTTGAAAATATTCTTCTTCTTTAACTTGCCAAAGCAACATTTCATCTTTTATTTGCTCTCCATCTCTTTCTAATACTCTTTTCATTAAAATTTCTTTTCGCCCTTCAATCCAGAGGTTCAAGCAGGAGACTTCTCTCACACCTGAACTCGCAGAACCCACTCCCTCTAGAACAATAAATTTATAATCATTTATTTGTACAGTTTCTCTTCTAAAATTTAGATGCCAATCAAATTTTTTATAACTTATTGTTTGATTACTTTTCATTGGTAAAATGATCCAGTCGTGGAGATTTGAAACTAGTTTTTCATTTAAGGCGTCATCCCACCCATCATAAATTTCATCCATATGGATGATATAAGAATTTTCTAAATAATTATGCAGGTTTTTAGCTAAAGTTGTTTTTCCTGACCCTGCTGGTCCATCAATACAAATTAGTTTTGCATTACCACAAAATTTTTCTGATACTTCTACTAACTCGACTAATTTATTTATAGATTGAATTTGCATCTCAAATTATTGCTTTTTTCAGCCATTTTCTCCACCCAACTATGGCTACAAAAATAAAAACAGAATATAAAAGTGAAGTAAACCATAGTTCTTGTCTTGCATAATGAATTGTTGCGACTAAATTAACTATTACCCAAATTGGCCATGCCTCATATTTTTCTTTCACCATCAAAACTTGGGCAAGTACACTTCCTACCAAAATAAAGGAATCAAACCAAGTTGCAGCTGCTCCAATTCGCGCAAGTAAAGGCGCCAAAATTAGCCACACAATTAACGAAGATACAAACCAAGTTAATTTTTCTCTAATTTGTAATTTACTGGGATTTGCACCATCTTTACCCCAACCAAACCATCCCCAAACAGCTGCAAAAATAAAAACAATATGCAAAATAGCGCTTGCATACAATTCAAAATTGAAAAACAAAACCCCATACAAGCTACTGCTCACAATCCACCAAGGCCAGGTGATTCGAGTGCCCGTTGTACCTAACCAAACTCCAATTAATGATGCGATCACTGCAAATATTTCCAAAACAGTTACTTGATAATTCCAAGCCGTGAATAAAACAAACATAATTACTCCTCCCAATCTGGCATTACCCAAACGGT